>FAXC01000139.1_pt1 | contig 31300 bp, 31 predicted proteins | sample 734421 | NCBI WGS metagenome assembly FAXC01 (sample SAMEA3597868, study PRJEB11362) | hydrothermal vent metagenome | biome: marine hydrothermal vent biome; feature: marine hydrothermal vent; material: ocean water | place: Atlantic Ocean | collected 2010-09-19/2010-10-04 | reverse complement strand
CCTAGTACTACCCAAACAAATGCTGGCAGCCACCCCCAATATGCAGCAACACATGGTCCTATAATGGGCGCTGCGCCGGCTATAGAAGTAAAATGATGACCAAAAAGAATGTGTCGTTTGGTAGGTAAAAAATCGATACCATCTTCAAATTCATGAGCTGGCGTAATTAGATCAGGATCGTTGATTCCATAAATCCTGGACTCAATAAAATGGGAATAAAACCAGTACCCTAAGAAAAATATTCCTAACCCAAAAAGGACCAGAATAATTGAACTCATGGAGGGCTAGACAGTTACTTTTGCAATATTTATCAAGGAATTTATTGTATTTACTATTTTTTTATCATCCAGACCAAGGTCTTTGAGGATACGTTCCCTGGGGCCGTGCTGAACGAATTCGTCCGGTAGACCCAGGCGACGTATATTGCCTTGAAAACCATTCTCCAAAAGCCAAGCAGAAACGCCATCACCAAAACCACCAGTAACAACACCTTCTTCAATAGTGATGACCGTATTAAAGCGCTGTTTCATTGATTGGAGGTATGATTCATCCATTGGTTTTATGAAACGACAATTCACCACTTCGGTAGATACACCTTTTTCATGAAGTAATTGTGCCGCTTTTTCTGCATCATAAACCAGTGGCCCAACTGCTAACACAACAACGTCCGTGCCAGTGCGCACTACATCCCAGCTACCGATAGGTAAAAATTCTGCCTGACCATCTGGATCAAATTCAACTGAACTCGCTTTAGGATAACGGATAGAAAATGGTAATTTTTTCTGATTTAGCGCAGTATATAATAAATGTCGAAATTCCTGTCCATTTTTTGGCGCAGCCACAATCATGTTTTGCACACAGCGAAGATAAGCAATATCCAACGCACCATGATGGGTGGGGCCATCCTCACCAGCGATGCCTGCTCTATCCATACAGAAAACAACCGGCAAATGCTGAATCGCTACATCATGGACAATGTGATCGTACGCGCGTTGAAGAAAAGTAGAGTATATTGCTACTATTGGTCTAACATTTTCTGTTGCAACACCTGCTGCAAACGTAACTCCATGACCTTCAGCAATCCCGACATCAAAATACCTTTTAGGAAACTCCTTTGCAAAAGGCACCAATCCAGTACCTTCTCGCATCGCTGCGGTTATACAAATCGTATCCTTACGATTCCGAGCAATTTCACAAGCCAAATGTCCAAACACATCTTGAAATGAGGGAACTGAAGGTTTTGCAGACTTTTGTAATTGACCATTTGATCCATTACCCTTTACACCATGGTATTTTATTGGATCTAGTTCCGCAACATCCATTCCTTTGCCTTTTTTAGTGATAGTATGTAATAAAACTGGCTGGTTAAGATCCTTGATATTTTTTAATGTATTTACAAGTTCACTTATATCATGACCATCAATGGGACCGAAATACCGAAATCCAAGTTCATCAAATAATACACCTGGAACCAAAAGCGCTTTTAAACTTTCATCTATTTTATGCAGGATCCGCTTGGAAACACTCTTTCCCCATGGTAGAGATTCAGTGATCTTCCAAATTTCATCTCGTATTCTATTATAAAGTGGATTAGTTGTGATGCGGGTTAAATATTTACTAATTGCGCCAACATTTGGGCTTATTGACATTTCATTATCATTTAAGACCACAAGAATTTGAGTATTTAGATTGCCTGAGTTATTCAATCCTTCAAAAGCGAGGCCTCCTGTTAATCCACCATCTCCAATTACAGCAATAACCTTAAAATTTTCATTTTTTTGATTTCGTGCAATGGCAACCCCAAGGGCTGCTGATATTGAGGTAGATGCATGACCTGCACCAAAAACATCGTATTCACTTTCAGTTCTTTTTAGAAAACCACTTAATCCTCCATACTGACGAATTGTTTTCATCTCTTCAACGCGTCCTGTTAATATCTTATGCGCGTAAGCCTGATGACCCACATCCCATATTAATTTATCTTCCGGAGTATTAAACACATGATGTAATGCTACTGTAAGTTCTACAGCGCCAAGTGTCGATGCTAAATGACCGCCTATTTCCGTTACTGTGTCAATTGTATATTGACGAATCTCATCACATAATTCACTTAATTCTTTACCGGAGTAATTGCGAATATCCTGCGGTGATCTAATCTTCGGTAGATATTTAAGCTGCATGAATCCTTTCCTCTTTTAAAGCCACTGATTTTTTAAATGCAAATTCATGGAAAATAGAAACGCCATTAAGTTCAGGATGAAAAGATAAACCCAAATGTAGACCTGACTGCACGGCGCACGGCGAACCATTAAATGTTGCCAATACATTTACATTGGGCCCACAACGTACGATTTTTGGTGCCCGGATAAATGTTGCATCTATTGGCTGTGATTTACCAATAATATCGACATTCAATGGTACACAAATAGAATGTATTTGTCTACCGGAGGCATTCCTTTCTACATCTACATCAAGCAATCCTAGTGTCTTTATTCGTTTATCTTTCGCCTGGTTGGACATCATAATCAACCCGGCACAAGTGCCCAAGACAGGATTCGTATTGGCAAAGGAAGTTATATACTCATAAAAACCGCTGCGGGTCATTAATTTTGTCATTGTGGTTGACTCCCCACCCGGAATTATTAATCCACCGACATGGTTCAAATCGCTTGGATACCGTACCAAAGATTGTTCCAATTCCAGTTGCTCAAGAATCAAGCGATGCTTATTAAAATCGCCTTGCAGGGCTAAGATGCCAATTTTCATTACCAACCGCGTTCCTGAAGTAATTGATCTTCTGGGATCTCAGAAATATCGAGTCCTTTCATGGCTGATTTAAGTCCTGTCGAGACTTTAAGCAGTTTGTTTGGATCCTGATAATACGTCACTGCTTCTACTATCGCCTGGGCACGACTTGCCGGATCTTCTGATTTGAATATTCCGGATCCCACAAATACAGTTTCTGCTCCCAGCTGCATCATTAGGGATGCATCCGCTGGAGTGGCTATACCTCCAGCTGCAAAATTCGGTACCGGTAATTTCCCTAATTTTGATACTTGCTGCACCAGGCTAAAAGGGGCACCCATATCCTTTGCTGCCGCCATCAATTCATCGTCATCCATTTTGGTTAATTGCTTTATTTTGGATTGAACTTCTCGCATATGGCGAACAGCCTCGACAATATTGCCGCTCCCCGCTTCCCCTTTTGTCCGAATCAGGGCAGCACCTTCGCCAATGCGGCGCAAGGCTTCACCCAGGTCCCTGCAACCACAAACAAAGGGTACCTTAAAGGAATGCTTCCAGATATGGTTTGCTTCATCAGCCGGTGTTAATACTTCGCTCTCATCAATAAAATCGATTTCTAAGGCCTCCAAGATCTGAGCTTCTGCGAAATGGCCAATTCTGCACTTGGCCATAACCGGTATGGATACAGTTTTTTGAATATCTTGGATCATGGCAGGATCACTCATGCGTGCAATACCGCCATCAACACGAATATCTGCTGGAATTCGTTCCAAGGCCATTACAGCTACCGCACCAGCATCTTCTGCGATCTTAGCTTGCTTGGCGTCGGTTACATCCATGATAACTCCGCCTTTTAGCATTTCTGCAAGGCCAACCTTTACTTCATAAGATCCCTTACTCATATATCAATTCCTCCTCTTTTACCTTTCCGAAGGATTTAATTGCTGTTACTACATTCTCGATTATGTTATCCGGGGTTGATGCACCGGCTGATACTCCCACTGTATCCGATTGTTGAAACCAATCTGAATCTAGGTCATTAGCGCAAGTGACTTGATAAGTTCTTTCATTTCTCTCTTTAGCCAACTCTGTCAAACGTTTTGAGTTGGCACTGGTGAATGAGCCAATAACTATCATGATATCAGAAAGTTCTGCTAAACTTTTTATCTGTTCGTGATTTCTGCGAGTTGGAAAACAGATTGTATTTACGAATCTTAAATCAAAAACCTTGGTCATGAGAATATTGATTATATCCTGAACATTTTCAATCATTTGGGTAGATTGCGAAACTACCCCTGCTTTTTTCATTTTTCTTAGCCTTTTAGCCTCTTCAGGGTTGGCGACTACAATTGAATCCTGTACCTGCTCCATTATACCATTAACTTCATCATGCCCATGATCTCCAATTATGATTATGCGCCGATTTTCAGCGGCTAATTTTCGTACCTCTTCATGAATTTCAGTAACTAACGGGCAGGTAGCATCGACAATATTTATACCTCTTTTTTCTGCTTCATCCCAAACCTTTGGTACAGTACCATGGGCCCGAAATAATATTGGTTTATTATCGGGGACTTCATTCAAGTCATCTATGACTTTCGTGCCTGTTTTTTCGAGCTCTGTTACTACATTTTCATTATGGACGATATGGCCCAGCATGTATACTTCACCTTCCTTCTCAGCTGTTTCGTAAGCCAGGTTTACAGCGTCTCTAACGCCAAAACAATATCCAGCATCTTTTGCTAATAGGACCTTCATTATGTTTGTCTGCTTTGGGTCATTATTGCGGACTTTGTTTTTTCCACAGCGCTTGATAATAGTGTCCCAATTGATTCATTTACGACCGCACCTGCAGCAAATTGATGACCTCCACCACCAAGTTTGCTTGCTACTCCATTAATTACATACTTCCCCTTAGAACGGAAATTCAAGCGACAACTACCATCAGCATTTTCCAGAACCATCATGGCGACCTCTACTCCCCGAATTGTGCGCACGAAATCACTGAATCCCTCTACATCAGCATTTGTTGCCTTTGCATCATGCATCATTTTCTGATCAATAATAAACCAAGCAAATTCACCATCCAGCTCATAATGAATATCCCGCAATAACGTGCCTAGTAAAGCAACTCTCGCTTGTGAACTCGATTCATATATTCGTTGGTAAAGACTAGAAATATCCACTCCGACCTCAATACACTCAATGGCAATATTGTGACAGTGGGAATTTGTGTTTGAATAACGGAAACAACCTGTATCAGTCATTACTGCAGTATATATCCCTTCCGCCATGGCTTTGGTTATCTTTCCATCCCGTACTGTTTTGATATAATCATAAACCATATCGCCTGTAGATGCGGCCTGTAAATCTACCACATTGTGTGTAAACGGATGCTCATCAGGGTGTGGGTGATGATCAATATTAAGGGTAGCTATATTGTGGTGTTCAATTTGATCTTTGATTCCACGGATCCGTTTGAAATCACCAACATCAAAAATAATCGCCAAATCTACCTTGGCTATCCATTTACCATGCCGGTCCAGATCATATGTTTCAATAATATCACCTTCGTTCAAATAATGATATTCAAAAGGTAATTTTGAAATTTGTAGAATTCGACAATCTTTATCAATCTCCTTCAAATAATGATACATAGCGGTCGCACTTCCCAAGCCATCACCATCAGGATTCTCATGCATGGTAAGTAAAATAGTTTTTGCTTCGCTGATATAATTATTTATCTGATTCCAATCAATCATAAGTATGCTCGATCAATCCAAGAATTTAGGAGTAATAGCGATAAATAAACCAACAAAGAGCCGTAGGCTAATCGCTGCGATCCCATTGTGTTTCTTTGCCTCCTGATTTATCGATTACTAACCTGGCTAAGACAAATAAATAATCAGACAGCCGATTAACATATTTAAGAATGTCAGTTGATAATTTTTCGGTGTTATTCAAAGAAACAAGGTCTAACTCTGCACGGCGGCAGATCGACCTTGCTACATGCAATCTTGCTCCAGTTTCACTACCACCAGGAATGATAAACTCCTCCAGTGGCAGTAATTGCTTATTTATCGATTTGATCCTTTTTTCAAGGAAATCGACACGGTCCTTATGAAGCAATGGTTTTTCCAGCGCGGGGATTGATATTTCACCCCCAATATTGAAAAGGTCATTTTGGATTGATTCCAAGTCTGTTGCATGATTTTCTGATAATGTAACTCGAGCGAAACCTATTGAGGCATTAAGTTCATCAATTGAACCTAGGCAATGTACGCGGACATTATCCTTGGATACATGCGATCCATCGCCAAGCGTTGTATTGCCCTGATCGCCAGTTTTTGTTGTTACTTTAGTTATGCGCATTACGCATTAAAAGAACACAAGACTAACCAAAATAAATATTGGAGTCAAAATGGGAAAAGAATATTTAACTAAGTAACCAAAAAAACTAGGCATATCAATTCCCGCAGATTCAGAAATTGATTTTACCATGAAATTTGGAGCATTACCAATATAGGTATTCGCGCCCATAAATACCGCCCCAGCAGAAATAGCAAGTAAGGTATCATAATATTTACCCATTAGCATAGCTGGGTCGCCACCTGCCGTATTGAAGAAAACGAGATATGTTGGTGCATTATCTAAAAAACTGGACAAAATACCCGTCAACCAAAAGTACATATAATTTACTGGTTCGGAATCATTGGATACGGACTGAATGATACCTGCAAGTGCACCATTCGCGCCTGCTTTAAGTATGGCAATCGCTGGTATTATTGTGATAAAGATACCGGCAAATAACTTGGCTACTTCCACAATTGGAAACCAAGTGTACTCATTTGCTTGCCGAATTTTCTGCGGTGTTACTTTCCAGCTTACAAATGTCAAAAGAAGCAATAGAATGTCTCTGGTTAAGTTCTGCAGTTCTAATGGTACATGATATACAGTATAGTGAATATGCGGTCGCCAAAATCCACTTAGCAGAACAGAACTTATTACGCCCAATAGCAGTAACAGATTAAAAGAACCTTCTATACCTAGTTTTTGATCTTTTTCATCTTCTTGAGGCCTCGTAACTGGCAAATCTTCCTTTTTATAGTAATAAGTATCCATTAGGAAGTAAAAAATGATCAGATAACACACTACCATGATCATGGGCATAAGCATTGCGCTGGTAGTCCAGAAAAAAGAAACACCTTTCAAGAAACCAAGAAATAATGGCGGATCTCCTAGCGGTGTTAACGAACCGCCAATATTTGCAACAAGAAATATGAAGAAAACAATTGTATGAACTTTATACTTACGGTCTTTATTAGCACGAATTAATGGCCGGATTAATAGCATAGCAGCACCAGTAGTACCCATCCAACTGGCAAGCAGTGTTCCTATTAAAATTATAATTACGTTGATAATTGGTTTACCCACGAGCGTTCCTTTAAGTTGGACACCACCAGAAATAGTAAAGAGGGCCAGTAGCAAAATAATAAACGGCATGTATTCCAATAATCCTACATGCAATACCTCATATAAAGTGATTGAAACACCAACATTATGATTGATCAATAAAGGGATAAGTAAGGTTACCGCCCAAAATAATGATACTTTACCAAAATTTTTATGCCAGAAATGCGGGGCAACCAAAGGAAAAATTGCTATAGAAAGCAAAATTCCAGCAAAAGGAATGACCCAGAGAATAGAAAGGTCTGCACCGCTTAAATGCGGTGTATTTTGGCCTCCGGAAAAAGCTAACCCCGGAAAACAAAGGATAAAATAATATAAAATTATTTGCTTCATCTTATTGTACTTCACCTTGAAAATAGGGCAAAGTTGAGTATTCAGCAACCACTGAAAAATTAGGAAACAGTCGCTGCTGCGTCAGCAGTGATTTCCAAAAGATAGCCAGGAATAATGCCTAGAGCAATCATCAATAATGCCATTAACCCGACAAGACCAATTGCTAACATATTATAAGATGGAATTAAAGCACCCTCTTCTTTTTGCATATACATATTTACTACCAGCCGGAGATAATAATAGACTGAAATTAACGTATTCAGAACACCAATCACTGCCAGCCATATGTACCCTTGCGCCACAGCAGCAGATAAAAGACCATATTTGGCGATAAACCCTGCTGTTGGCGGGAACCCGGCCAATGATAACATAAAAATAGTCATAGCTGCGGAAAGCCATGGGTGCTGAACTGCCATTCCACGGTAATCCTCAAACTCCAAGCCTTTTTCTTCTTTCTCGGCCGCAGTAACAATGGCAAAGGCGCCCAAGTTAATAACTGAGTAAACCACCAGGTAAAATAGTACCGCTGAAATACTCGTCTCGTTCAGTATTAATAATCCCATTACCAAAAACCCCGCATGGGAAATACTGGAAAAAGCCAGCATTCGCTTCACATTGGACTGCACTAGTGCAGTAACATTACCTACGATCATGGTTAGAACAGACAAAATCCAAAAGATATCCTGCCATTGATAATGGATTTCCACAAAAGCACGATTAAACAAAATTATCAGAGCCCCAAATCCCGCAGCTTTGGGCGCTGTGCACAGAAAACCAGTTACCGGTGTTGGGGCACCCTGATAAACATCTGGAGACCACATGTGGAAAGGTGCCAAAGCAACCTTAAAGGCGAATCCAATAAGCAACAACCCAATTCCCATAAACAAATAGATATTGGACAGGATGGTCTTATTAGTGATCGCAAAAACAATTCCATTATAGTTGGTTGTGCCGGTTGCCCCATAAGTCATTGCCGCACCAAACAGAAAAAATCCAGTAGAAAAAGCCCCTAGTAACAAGTATTTCAAGCCTGATTCATTACTAAAATGATCTTGGCGTAAAAAACCAACCAAAACATATAGTGAAAGTGAAAGGAGTTCTAACCCGAGAAAAACGATTACCAAGTCATTGGCTCTCGTCATCAACATCATGCCAATAACCGCAAAGAGGATAAGCGCTGGGTATTCTCCACGAGAGGGACTCCCTTTTTTCTCCAGATATCCTTGAGAGAAAATCAAGGTCATAAGCCCAATGAAAATATAGAGAAAATCAAAAAACGTGGAATACTGATTGAGGGCTAACATCCCTCCGAAAAGAATCTGTTCATCACCGCTGGTTTGAATAATAACAGCGCCAGCTAAAAGCAATCCTAGTGCTGCCACTATTAATATAATTCTAGGATGAAAAATATGCGCCATCTCCAGCGCCAAAACAGATAATGCAGTAACCGTCAGAATAATTTCAGGAACAATCCCGAATAAATCAGTCGCTGTGAAATACTGGCCTATTTCCATGAGATCACCTAGTGCATTCCATATAAATAACCATTAATAAATGCGCAAAAAAACGATTGGATAAGCTTGTTAGACCCATTTGAATAAACCCTTAATATATTCAGCAATTGAGTTAACCGTATTGTAAGCGTTAATACTTTCAAGTTGTGTAGATTTATTTAACTGCTCAAGCAGGTGTTCCACTGAAACATGCATATAACTCAAAAGTATGTTCGGTTGCAGGCCAATTAATAATACAAGTACAACCAGAGGTGCCAGGGTAGCAATTTCCCGCGAATCCAAATCAACAAGGGAGGACTGCGTAATGGGGTTTATTTCATTAAGAGCAACTCGGTAATACAACCAGACCATGTAGCACACGCCCAGAACTACACCAAGTATAGAAAAGGCTGCAATAATCATATTTGCCTTGAAAGCACCGCTAATGATCAGGAATTCCCCAATAAAAGCATTCATACCCGGCAAACCGATCGCTGCCAGAGTAAAAATCGTAAAAAACACAATATAAATTGGAACGGTCTTTGAGAGTCCACCGTAATCTTTAATCATTCTTGAATGTGTTCGTTCATAAATCATCCCAACACACAAAAACAGTGCACCAGTGATTACACCATGATTAATCATTTGAAGGATGCCACCCTCAATACCATTTTGGTTTAAAGTAAAAAGACCAAGTGTCACAAAGCCCATATGGCTGACACTAGAATAGGCGATCAATCTCTTCATGTCCTTTTGCATCAAAGTGACATAGGCACCGTATATTATTGCCGTGACAGATAAAACAAGCAGTGGAATAAAAAGTACTTTTACGGCATGGGGAAACATGGGAAAAGAAAACCTTAAAAAACCATACGCGCCCATTTTCAGCAAAATACCTGCTAGAATAACACTCCCGGCTGTGGGCGCTTCCGTATGGGCATCTGGCAACCAGGTATGGATTGGAAACATGGGCATTTTTACCGCAAAAGCTGCAAAAAAAGCCAGGAACAACCATATTTGAAGTCCTGTAGGGTAGTTTACTTTAGCCAATTCTATTATATCAAAAGTTCTGCCACCGGCGTAGTAGAGTACAATTATTCCGACTAGCATAAGGACACTGCCAGCCAGCATAAAAAGAACAAACTTCACCGCGGCATATATTCTTTGGGAACCTCCCCACACACCTATCAATAGAAACATCGGTATCAGCGTGAGTTCCCAGAAAAGGTAGAAAAGAAATACATTCAGCGAGACGAAAATTCCGATCATCGCAGTTTCCAATATTAATAGAGAGATATAGAACTCTTTTGTTTTTGTCTGAATTGCCTTCCACGATACTGATACGCAAAGAATACTTAACAAGGCGACTAGAATTATAAATAATACGCTGATTCCATCTACACCAACCTTGTAGTTTATATTCCATGCCGGTATCCATGAATAAATTTCAACAAATTGCATTTTGTAGGTTGTCTTATCAAAATGTTTGTAAATAGGCAACGAAACAATAAATGTTGTAACTGTAGTCGCCAGCGCAAACCATTTGATGAAAGGCCCTCTTTTTAAGAACAGCATAATGAGTGCACCGGCCAGCGGAAAAAAAGTGCTTGCCGTCAGAATCGGATAATCAAGGTTATTAATAATAATATCTTCCATCTTGTACCTATTACGGTAATACCATAACGATTATGATCAAGGCAATAAATCCGGCAACCATAACCATTGCATAATGTTGAATCTGGCCACTTTGAGCATTCTTCATCTTCCGGCTGCAGGCTAGAGTTAACTTGCCTAATCCATTCAGCGAACCATCTACAACAACCGTATCTATTACCTTAAATATCTTGGCGGCACCCATTATTGGTTTTTGAATAATAAACTCATAAATCTCACCAATAAAGTTGTACTCAATCCTGTCCAGTGGTTTTGTAAGCCACATTAATACTTTTGCCCCTTTGCGGGGAAACCAATCCGTATCCAAACTTATAGTATCTTCACACCAAAGCTTTTTAAGCAGTAGGAAAAAGCCTAGTTGTGTAAAAAGTAATACCTGCAAAGACTCCCAGATATGATATGCTGTATAAGGTTCAAAATGAACTGTATGTGGCAACAATGCATAGAGCGGTTTATAAAATATCCCCAGCCCTACGCAAAAAAGTGAGCCTATAATCATCGCCAGTTCCATATTAAAAGGTGGTTCTTGGGCTTTAATTCCCCGGTCTTTCCCAAACCAGATAAAATAGGGTACTTTGAGACCGGTATGTAAAAATGTCCCTGCAGAAGCGAGCATTAGTGCCATAAATGCCCAGGTTAAATGCGCTTCACCAAAAGCAGTAACTGTCATAGATTTACTCACAAAACCACTGAATAAAGGAAATGCAGAAATGGAAAGACCCCCGATTACGGTATAGATCATTGTTCTTGGCATAGTTTTATAAAGACCACCGAGTTCCGTCAATTTTGAGATTCCTGTGACATGTAAAACGGAACCGGTACCCATAAATAATAGGGACTTGTAAAGAATATGACAGAAGGCATGTGCGACAACACCATTTATTGCCAGCGGTGTTCCCAAACCAACACCAGCTACCATATAGCCTACCTGGCTAATGATGTGATATGCCAGAAGTCTGCGGGCGTCATTTTCAAGGACTGCATAAACGACGCCGTAAATCGCCATAACAACACCCAGAACTATTAGCATTTCGGAACCTGCACAGACTCGGATCAGGGTATAAACTGCTGTTTTAGTCGTGAAGGCACTCATGAAAACCGCACCTGTAACTGTTGCAGCGGGGTAGGCATCAGGAAGCCATGCACCAAATGGAGGCACGGCCGCATTCACTATAAACCCAATAACAATAAGGAATGAGGCCAGACTTTGTAGATCAGTTGGCCACCACCCGTGAAAGGGCACATACTGGACTGATAAATCACCGCTTGCCGAGTACTGTATTATTATTCCAGCCAACAATATTAGGCCACCGGCAACATGCCATAAAAGATATCTAAACCCAGAATCAATAGACGCTGGCGACTTGCGAAACCATACAAGAAAAACCGAAGAAAAGGCCATCATTTCCCAGAATAAGAATAAAGTTAGAAAATCACCTGCAAATGTTACCCCCAAAGATCCGCCAACGTAGTAGAAGGCAGCAAAATGTTCACCATCATTCTTTACATGGATAGAATAGATTACTCCGATTACACCCATGATCGTGAATATATACGCAAACACTTTACTCAGCTTATCCACCTCTCCAAACGTCAACTTCCAATTCAGAAATTCATAGACACCATATGTGCCATACGGCATAACGACTACCGCAAAAAAGGCCAGTAGAGAAACAGCAAGCATATAGCCCTGCTTAACCTTTCCCTTGAATAAGGGGATCAACAGTCCTCCTAGGATATATAATACTGAAGGATGTAAAAATTGGATGTTAAAAATTTCACTCATCATAATAATTCTCATCCTGCATAAGCCCCATATGTCCTATCCATTTGGACACGATAATAATTAATACACAGGCGATAAAGCCGAATAAAGACCAGAAACCGGGGACTTTATCTCCAAAAAAGTGAATTTCATGGCGAGGAATAATAAAATCTACTACAATGAGTATAATCAGTGCACCGTAGGCAATTTTCTTAACTGCCTTTGTCCTTAGTAACTCTATTATATCTAATAATTTCATTTGATTACCATTTCAGCTAATTGCACAATAAAGTCGGGATATAAACCCAATAGCACGCTCACTATCGCAGTTAATGTGAGCGGAACTACTAAAAATGGGTTTTCTTTTAGATCCCCATCCTCAGATGAATCATTGTGTTCTGAATTTGAATTTTCCTTACTAAAAAATGCCTTATATAGAATTGGAACAAAGTATGCCGCATTCAGAAACGAGCTCACCAGTAGTACAGTAAGTACGACCAAACTGTGGCGCTCTAAAGAACCAATAACAAGATACCATTTTGTAATAAATCCAGATACAGGCGGAATACCTATCATGCTCAGAGTAGCAATTGCAAAGGCAGCCATTGTCCAAGGCATTTTCTTCCCAATGCCACTTAATTGACTAACTTCAGTCTTATGGGATGAGACATAAATTGAACCAGCGCAGAAAAAAAGGGTAATCTTTGAAAAGGCATGGTTCGTAATATGAATTATACCGCCCACCATCGCACTTGGCGTAAGCAAAGCAGCACCCAAAATAATATAAGAAAGCTGGCTGATAGTTGAAAAAGCCAGCCGCGCCTTCAGATTATCCTTACTCAGAGCAATAAGAGAAGCGGTAATAATAGTAAATGATGCAAAAGTGATTACAAATACATCCACACCAATATCCAACATCAAATCGGTACCGAAGATAAAAAATATTACCCGAAGAATGGTAAAGACCCCAGTTTTAACCACCGCGACGGCATGCAGTAATGCGCTGACTGGGGCAGGAGCCACCATTGCAGCTGGAAGCCAGCTGTGGAAAGGCATGATGGCACTTTTGGCAAACCCAAAAAAGAAAAGCACAAATATTATATACAGCAATTCGGGATTTACTGATTGAACAACTGCTGGAAAGATTCCTGTTTTTGAAAATTCAAGTGTACCTGTCAGATTGTAGGTTAGAATTATAGCTACTATTAAGAAAGCTTTCGCTGTTCCAAGTAAATAGATGGCATACTTTCTGCCACCCGCCTTTGCTTCTTGATTCCCTTTGTGAGCCACCAGCGGGTAGGTAATAATTGTCAATACTTCATAGAAAAGAAACATCGTAAACAGGTTCGCTGAAAATGCAACACCGATTGTGGCCGAAAGCGCTACTGCAAAACAGGCAAAATAACGTGTCTGCGAGTGCTCATTAGTAGACCGCATATACCCGATTGAATAAAAAGAAGTTGCAATCCAAAGTATAGAAGCACCCATTGCGAACAAAAGTCCAAATGCATCAACTCTGAAAGCGATCTCGATGCCAGGCAGGATATTAAACAGTGAATAAGATATTGTTTTTTTATCATAAACGACAGCTGGGATCATAGATAAAACAATTACAAGTTTCAAAACACCTGCAATAATAGACCATGATTCCCTCAGGTTAGGTTTTTTCCCAGTGCCAATAATTATCAAGGCGCCTACTGCAGAAACAAGAACCGCCAGTAAAGGTTTAATAGATACGATAGTTTCCACGAGCACTCTAATTCTTCATCAAATTAATTTCATCAATATTCACTGTCTGGCGATTTCGGTAGAGAGCGATAATGATCGCTAGTCCCACCGCCACCTCTGCAGCAGCCAGTGTCATTACAAGAAAGACAAATACTTGACCGTCTACACTGTTATAGTAACGGGAGAAACCGACCAAGGCCAGGTTGACTGCATTTAGCATAAGTTCAATTGACATGAAAATGGTGATGGCATTACGCCGAAATAAAACACCCAAAACACCGATGGAAAAAAGAATCATGCTTAAAGCAATGACATGTTCAAGAGGTACGACCATCAGATCTTCCTTTTAGCCAAATAAACTGTTCCAATTAAAGCTACGAGCAACAAAAGTGAAGCAACTTCGAAGGGGAGCAAATATTTGGAAAAAAGTGCTTCTCCGAGCACATGAATACCGCCAGCTGAAAATGTATCACCCGGCTGATGCAACATCCCAGGTTCATGTAACATAATCAAAATAATCCCAAAAAAGAAAAGAGCTACCATCAATACGGATAAGGCGCGCTGCAAGTACATAAATTTTGGTAGTGCATCCTCGTGCCCCAAGTTGAGTAGCATGATGGCAAATAAAAAAAGAACCATAATTGCACCAGCATAGATAAATACCTCAAGAACAGCGAGAAAATATGCTTCCAATAGTAGATAAAGAACCGCGAGAGCAAAAAAACAAAGTACGAGTAAGATGGCACTGTAGACAGCATTCCTATTCAAGACTACAAAGATTGCTGAAGCTACTGCAATTGTAGCTGTTAAATAAAATAGGAATGAAAGCGACATTTTATTCTTGAATTAGATTTGTCTGATATCTATTTCTGAGGATCTTGGCTATCGTTTTTTCGTGAATAATATTTCTGATCTTTGGTCAATTCAAAAACTTCTAATAAACCATCTTTGTCAATTATGAGGTCTTCCCTGGTATAATCAGAAAAATCATAAATTTCCGTTAACTCAATTGCTTCCTCCGGACAGGCCATTTCACAAAAGCCACAAAAAATGCACCGTAATAAATCGATATCAAAACGAACAGGGTATCTTTCATTTCCTTCGTCCCAAGGTGAAGGACCAGGAATTATGTGAATGCAGTCTGCAGGACAAGCAGCAGAACACATTTCACAGGCTACGCATTTGATTCGACCTTCTGGAAATTTATTCAAGCGGTGGAGACCACGATACCCTTCCGGTGGAATATGATATTCATCTGGATATTGAATTGTTACTTTTCTCCTAAAGAAATGCTTGATTGTTACCATCAGCCCTTTCACCAAAGCAGGGATGTATAGCTTATCCCAAAAAGTTGGTTCGTATGATTTAATAATCGTAGCCATTATTTCAATGCCGCTAGCGTGAGATACCCACCAGTGATGAAAATATTTATCAGTGATAATGGAAGTAAAACTTTCCACCCAAGTTTCATTAATTGATCATAGCGGAAACGTGGAAATGTCCATCGAATCCATATAAAGAGAAAAAGGAAAAAGCCCATCTTCAAAATAAAAGACGCCACAGAAAGCATCGCCCCCCATATTCCTAGTGATTTCTCATCAAGTAAAGGAACATCCCAGCCACCAAAAAATAGCGTAACCGTTAATGCGGCAGCTGTGATCATATTTGCATATTCGGACATAAAAAACATTGCAAATTTCATACTACTGTATTCCGTGTGGTACCCTCCCACCAACTCCTGTTCTGCTTCCGCAAGATCAAATGGAAGCCGATTGGTTTCTGCATAGGTAGCAATTAAAAAAATTAGAAAAGCTAGTGGTTGTTTGAATACGTACCATGATAAGAGATGGCCTTGCTGATCTGCAACAATATCATTTAATCTTAGTGAACCAGACATCAGGATTATACTCACGACTGATAGTCCTAATGCAAGTTCATAACTGATTAGCTGTGCAGATGATCTTAACCCACCAATCAAGGTATATTTACTATTTGACGCCCATCCTGCAAGTACAATACCATAGACACCAATACTGGTTAAGGCGAGGATATAAAGAATCCCTATATTTACGTCAGCTACTTGCAGGATGATATCCCGATCAAAAAGGGTAATAGTAGAGCCGAAAGGAATGACAGCAAAAGTCATCAATGCAGGAATAAGCATAATTACCGGCGCCAGTAAGTATATAGGTTTATTCACCCCATCTGGTATAATGTCTTCTTTCATAAGGAATTTTATACCGTCAGCAATTGGCTGGAGAAGTCCCTGTGGTCCAACGCGGTTTGGCCCTAGTCGACCTTGCATAAAAGCGGACACTCTTCTTTCAGCATAAACCATTATTAGCACAGCAAGCAAAGTTCCTGCAAACACAAGTAACACCTTTACACAAATGATAAAAAAGCTCAATAAATCCATTATTTAGAAGCTATTCCATTTAATGATAAACCTTTATCTCCCAGGTTGAAAAAAGACACATCTTTATAAGCTGGAATCTTTTCACCCATTTTCTTCATTACCTGGCTAACATCTGTAAAAATCTGCGCATTATTATCTAGTGCTTTCAACGCCATCATCAGAATTTCCCAATCAGCGCGGGATTCACCTTTTATTGGTAAAGATGGCCGCAGCCACTGAACACGACCTCCATCATTGGTTATAGTTCCCTCGCGCTCAAAGGGTGCTAGGCCAGGTAAAATAATATTGGCTGATTGTGCTAACATCGTCATCCTATAGGTTTGCACAACTACAAAATCCATTTTAGACAAAATACTTTTCCAGACCTCATCAAAATCTCTATCAACCCCATCATCCAAAATATATATTGTCCGTATGTTCTGCTCATCAATGTCTGAAATCAAATCGTCCACATTTCCCGGGCAGACATCGTTCATACCGTTTCTATTCGGAGAGCGGTCACTGCTAATTCGGAATCCTGATGGGTAATTAATTTCTTCACCATCAATTTGAGAGAGATTACCGAGTATGCCATCCACCATTAGTCCGAGCATAAAATTTGTTTCATTGGTGTGGTAGGGAGACGTAACACCAGCTACTTTTCCTCCTGCTCTCTTCAGTCTATCCACTGTTTCCTGAATAGCTTCTTCCCATTCGAAAGATACAAATGAATCGCCCTCTCGAATCATGGGTTGGGTAACTCGTTCAATTTCTTCAAAGCGATGAAAGCCATATCTACCAATATCACACATAAAGTAACCATTCACATCATGGTTTTCCCGCGGGGTTAATCGGAATATCTGATTGGTTTGAGAAAACACATCAACATTGCATCCAACACTACAATCCTGGCACACAGACGATTGTTTTTTCAGGTTCCAGATACGATTCTTATGGATGTAGTCGGTGCTTAACAGTGCGCCTACCGGACAAATATCTGCAACATTACCTGCTAATAGGTTGTCAAGAGGCTTTTCTTCCAAAGCTGCAACTTTTGTGTTGTATCCACGGGCTTCAACAAATAATTCACTGGTACCTGAAATTTCTTGTGTGAAACGAACACAACGACTACATAGAATACAACGATTATGGTTAATAACAATCTGTGATCCAAGATATTCATTTGATCGTACCCTTTTATTTTCCTCGAATCGGCTGTGGGCATTACCAAATTTGAAAGAGTAGTCTTGAAGATAACATTCACCAGCTTGATCACATACAGGACAATCGAGAGGATGATTTAGCAGAAGAAATTCCAGTATATTTTTTCTCTCTTGGACCACAAGATCATTCTGAGTATGCACCACCATATCATACTTGCCGTCTACCTTGCGATCTGGATGGACATCGCCAACAAATGTATTGCATGATACTTGCAGTTTGGGCATTCCTTCTACCTGCACAAGGCACATCCTACAGCTACCAACAACCTCAAGTGCTGGGTGGTAGCAGTAGTGTGGTATTTCTATGCCATTAGCCTCAGCTGTTTCCAGAACTGTGGCACCACTTTGGACCTGAATTTCTTTATCATCTATTTTCAATAAAGGCATTAGGCAACCGCTTTTTCTTCCGGCAAATATTCTAGAAATTCAGCTTTGAATTTCTCCACAAGACTTCTTACTGGCCAAGCTACTGCTTCACCAAATGGGCAGATGGTCTTACCATAACTGCCTTTTGAAAAATCAATAAGACCACCGATGTTATCGGTAATTTCAAAAAGCATGTCTATATCATTTGGCTTACCGCCACCATTAACTAACCGGGTTAGCATTTTCACCAGCCATACAGTACCTTCTCTGCAGGGGGTACATTGGCCACAAGATTCATGAGCATAAAACCGGGCAATATTGAGACATGCCTGTACCATATCTACTGTTTCGTCCATCACTATAACACCAGCAGATCCTAGCATGCTTTTCTTTTCTACCAAATCCTCAAAATCCATCTTTACATCCAATGCTTCCTCAGCTGTGAGAATTGCCGATGAGGAACCGCCGGGAAATACAGCTTTTAATTGTTTGTCATCTGGAATGCCCCCTGCCTTTTCGTAAATCAGTTCTTTCAAAGATATGCCCATAGGCTCTTCGTATACACCGGGTTTATTTATGCATCCCGAGATACAGAAAAGTCTTGGCCCTGGGCCTTTCTCAGGCCCAATTGATTTAAACCAGCTGGATCCACGGTTTATGATATGAGGAATACAGGAAAGGGTTTCGACGTTATTCACTATCGTAGGGCTTTGGAGATAGCCCTCGATCGCTGGGAAAGGCGGCTTAATTCTTGGCCATCCTCGTTTACCCTCAAGCGATTCAATCAACCCCGTCTCTTCACCACAAATATAGGCCCCAGCTCCTCTGTGAATAACAATGTCCAAATTATAATTAGACCCAAGAATATTTTGGCCAAGGATGTTATTTTCATATGCTTCAGCTATTGTCTTTTCCAATATTTTGTATTCTTTGTAAAATTCCCCGCGAATATAAATAAAGGATGTATGACAACCGATGGCGTAAGCAGCAATGATCATACCTTCCAGCATTTGATGCGGTGCTTTATTCATGAGTAACCGATCCTTAAAAGTTCCAGGTTCGCTTTCATCTGCATTATTGATCAGATATTTAGGTTTATTTGAATCCTTTGGGATAAATCCCCATTTCACACCGGTTGAAAAACCTGCACCGCCCCTGCCGCGAAGGTTTGAATCTTTCACTTCCTGGGTAACATCCTCAGGCTTCATTTTTAGTATTTTCTCAAGGGCAGTGTATCCCCCAACACTTTTGTAAAATGAAAGCGTATGGCAATCAGGTTGACCAATATGCTCTGTAAGGACTGGTTTAAATGTATTCATTCAAAAGACTCAAGTAATTTGTCAAAGTTTTGTGTAGATAAACCTTCATGATATTCTTTATTTATTTGTACAACTGGGGCAGTCCCACAAGATCCTAAGCATTCTACTTTCATGAGTGTAAAACGATCATCAGCCGTTGTTTCGCCAGGCTTGATTTCATACTTATCCATTACATGATCTACTAGGGCATCGGCGCCATTCAAACTACAAGACAGTGTCTGGCAAACTTGAATGATATGGCGACCTTGAGGTTTCGTATATAACATTGTATAAAAAGAAACACAGTCCATCACAATGGCTGGATGGCAATCAACCAAATCAGCGATAGTATTAATTACACTATTAGAAATGTATCCATGCTGTGACTGCGCTAAATGTAGCAATGGCAAGGTGGCAGATTTTTTATCTGGATATTGGGAAAAAATTTGTTCTACCCTTTCCGGGTCTACAAAAGTAAATCCTTGCATCGATTTACCGTTGGAATTCATCGGTCCAATTCTCCTGCGATAATATTTATACTTCCAAGAATCGCTGGTGCATCTGAAAGCATATGTCCTTCTATCAGTTTTGAAAATATTGAATAGTTTATCAGCGATGGTGGCCTTGTGCGAACCCGATAGGGTGTACGGTTTCCATCACTTACAATATAATATCCTAGTTCACCATTGGGTGATTCTGTTGCCACATAGGCTTCACCGACAGGTGGATTCATACCTCTGTTCGGCATGGTAACTTCAAAATGATAAATCAAACCTTCAATCGAGTTATAAACTTCATCTTTCGGAGGTAGGCTAAATCCAAAATCCGGGTCAATGCTCACATCTCCAGTTGGCATTTTATCCAATGACTGCCTGCATATATTTATACTTTGGCGAATTTCCTCCATCCGCACTAGATACCGATCAAAAACATCACCATTTAAAGCAATGGCAACGTCAAAATCAAAATCTTCATAACTGGAATATGGTTCATTCACTCTGATATCCCAATCTATGCCGGATGCTCTTGCCATGGGTCCAGAGATACCATAAGAAATAGCATTCTCTTTTGAGATGATACCAATATTTTTTGTCCGATCATGCCATATTCGATTCTTAGTTAATAAAGTTTCTATATCATTGGCAATTTCATCTACTTCATCTAAAACTTTTAGAACAGCCTTGTCATATCCATCCGGTATATCTCGCATCAGACCTCCAACAAGAGTATAACTGGTGGTAAGACGAGTCCCAGTAGCTATTTCAAAAAGATCATAAATGTCCTCTCTCGCCCTGAATCCATAAAGAAATGCAGTCATTGCTCCTAAGTCCACAGCCAGCATACCCACATTTAATAGATGATCAGCAATCCGGCTCAATTCACACATCAAAACACGGATATACTCCGTTCGTTTGGAAACTTCTAGTTCCATCAATTTTTCTGCTGCTAAGGCATAAGCCACATTATTACACAGGGGCGACAGATAATTCATTCTGTCTGTTATAGTAATATACTGGTTGAAATCCAAATCTTCACCCAGCTTTTCGAATCCAGAATGGAGATAACCGATTTCTGGTATTGCCTTCATTACAGTTTCACCTTCCAGTTCCATAATTATCCGTAGTGTTCCATGGGTCGACGGGTGATGAGGCCCAAAATTGAGGATCATTCTGTCCGTTTCAAGTTGCTGTTCTGTAACTCTAGTCATTTTGTTCGTTTTTGTTTTTGTATGCCCCGATCAATCACAGGAAAATCATATCGTTCTTTGCGACCCAACCTAGGATAGTCTTTTCTCAATGGGTACCCTTCATAGTCATCTGGATTCATAATACGGATCAAATTCGGATGTCCTTCGAACTTTATGCCAAATAAATCAAATACTTCACGTTCCTGCCAGTCTGCTGTTTTCCACAGTAATTCTATAGAAGGTAATACTGGATTATCTTCAGGCACATACGCCTTTACTGTCACGCGTTCTGCTGAAGCATGGGAAAGCAGATGGTACACAACAGCAAAACGTTCAAAGCCTCCAAGTGTTAAGTTATCAGTTGCTGTGAGATCAGCTAAAAAGTTGAATCCCGCATCCTTAAATATCTTCAGCACATCTATAATCCTCTGGCCATTGATATGAATAATTTTTTCACCGGCAAATTCCGTCAGACCAAAAACATAATCGGAAAATGAATCTTCTATCTGGGAAAGCGTTTTTTCTAAAGACATCTATTTAGAAGATGAAAGTGCGTAGTCAGACAGTTTCTCTTTATCTATCAAATTTTGGATTTTCATTAGACTTTCTACAACACCTTCCGGTCTTGGTGGGCAGCCAGGTACATATACGTCAACTGGAATAAAATTATCTATACCCTGGATCACACTATATGTATCAAATACACCTCCAGTGGATGCGCAGGCTCCCATAGAAATTACCCATTTTGGCTCCGGCATTTGTTCGTATATGCGGATAAGTACTGGCATCATTTTAATAGAAATCCTACCAGCAACAATTAATAAGTCTGATTGTCGCGGTGAAAAACGGATCGCTTCCGCACCAAAACGGGATATGTCCGTGCGCGCCGCCAACACTGCCATAAACTCAATCCCACAACAGGCTGTACCAAAGGGCATTGGCCAAAGTGAATTCTTTCTGCCCCAGTTTATAGCACTTTCAAGCGTTGTGGTTAATACATTCGATTTAATATCATCGTGATTCATAAAAATATTTTATTATAACAAGGATTATCTAGAAATGATAATTCACCTTCATGGTAAAATAACATTCCGTTCTACCCACAATTCCTTTTATTCCCAATCCAATGCTCCGTTCCGCCAAACATAAACAAAACCAAACGCTAGGATAGCCAGAAAAACAACCATTTCAAAAAAAATAAAGGGACCTGCTGAAAGGAAATCTTTAAATACCACGGCCCATGGATAAAGAAAGACAATCTCAATATCAAAAATAATAAACAGTAAAGCTATTAGGAAAAAACGAATTGAAACTCGAATTCTCGTGTCTCCTACTTGATCTATACCGGATTCATAGGGCATCATTTTTACTGCGTTCGGTACGCGTGGACCAAAAAGATGGGTTGCAATGAGACTCACAAATGCAAACCCGGCAGCAACAAGAAATACAATTATAATAGGGAAATAGTTTTCAACCATAATATGAGTTATTTATAGCAGCACTAAATTTACATCTGTATCATTTAGCCAACAAAGAGTCGAATATCACAGAATGCCCGCATCAATAAGCGCCAGCAATATTTAAGGTGTATGTAAATCCTGACATTTAGTGATTGATAAATTTGTTAATTATATCCCAAAAATAGGGGCAATATTACAGCGCCTGTACAAATAATAACAAACTCTCTTTTACCCATCCCAATACTGGCACCCAATAAATACCAAAAAACACAGATGGTATTGCTAATAATAGAAAAATCATGGTCATGGAAAAAGATGGTACTGCTATAACATCACTTGGTTCACCAGTAAGATACATTGCTTTCACAACACGCATATAATAGTACAGTGATACTACTGTATTAAGCGCACCAAAGAAAGCCAGCCAGTAAAATGCTGGTCCAGCATTAATTACAGCGGCAAAGAGATAAAATTTACCTATGAACCCAACCGTTGGCGGCAGACCAGTAAGCGAAAACATGAAAATGGTCATAACAAGCCCAACAATAGGCATGCGCCAGCCTAACCCGTTAAAGTGTTCGAAAGTTTCTCCACCCTCTTTCTCGATCACGTAAATCAGCACAAAAAATGCGCCCAGATTCATAAACAGATACATCACCAGATATATCATAATACCAAAAACGCCTTCCGAAGATGTTGTAGGTAAGGCCATGAGCATATAACCAGCATGAGCAATACTGGAATAAGCCAACATTCTTTTAACGCTTGATTGCTGGATTGCGACCAAATTCCCCATGCTCATAGTAATTACCGAAATGATGCCCAACAATTGTGGCCAGGAGAAACTCACGGTAGAAGACCAACCCATCCCGCTCAATGAAGCGCCATCGACAAACACCTGATTAAAGAAGCGAATCATCAGGGCAAAACCCGCGGCTTTGGGTGCCACAGATAAATAAGCTGTAATCGGAGTTGGTGATCCTTCATAAACATCAGGTGTCCAAAAATGAAAGGGAACTGCGGATATCTTGTAGCCAAAACCAGCCAGTACAAAAACACTGGCAATTGTTAAGGCTAGATCAGCTGAACCATCGAGGGCTTTGACAGCATCCCTGATTTCAAAATAATTCGTGGTACCCGTCAATCCAAAAATAATGCTGAGGCCGTACAGCATAATGCCTGATGAAAATGCACCATAAATAACATATTTTAATGAAGCCTCATTAGAGCGGGGATTATTCTTTAAATAGCCGGCCAGGATAAACGACATGAGCGACACAACTTCTATGGATAAATAAACCATTATCAGATCAATGGCACTAGCCATAAGAAACATACCAAATACCATCACTGCCAGCAGTGCATAATATTCTCCGGTATGATAGCCCTTAAACTCATTGCTATTACGGCTGATCACAATGACCAGTATGGTGGCTACAATAACAATTGATTTAATAAAACTAGCAAAAGGATCAAAAGCCAGTGTATCCATAAATAACGTGGTGGGAGAATGCTTGGTGATAGCCACTGCAATTAAAGTGAGCAATAGTCCCAGTGTGACCCAGTTACTGACCTTTTTAGATTGCTGCGATTCCGAAAATATATCGATAATAATTGCCAGCAATATCGTACCTGAAAGGATCAATTCAGGCCAGTAAAGAGAGAGGCTTTGTAGGTTACTCATACTACAAATGCATGCTAGAAAATGCCGGCTATACCTCCAACTATAACAACTTGATCGATCAATACATTCATGGTCTCTTTGATCATATCCAGAAACGGTCTGGGGTAAATACCAAGAAAAATTGTGATTGCCAATAAGGGTACCACAGTGAAAAGTTCACGCCGATTAATATCGACCAGTCCTGTATACTTTTCATTCAATTTGCCAAAAAACATCCGTTGGAAGGCCCACAGGAAATAGGCAGCATTTAGCAAAATACCAATTGTGGAAATTATTACGATGGTACGGAATACAGGGAAGGCACCGATGAAACACATGGCTTCACTGACAAACCCAGACAGGCCAGGTAAACCTAACCCTGCAAAAAATGCCAGGGCAACAATTCCGCTGTAAACCGGCATTTGTGCCGCTAGTCCGCCAAAACCTTCAATATCACGATGGTGTGCCTGATCATAGATCACACCCACTAGAATAAAGAGCATGGCCGAGATGGTACCATGATTAAACATCTGAAATACCGCCCCATTGATACCAGCCTGTGCGGCCATCAAATTTGAGCCATTCGCAGCACCGCCGGCAATGACTGCCGCCATACCCAATAAGAGGAAACCCATATGACTAATACTAGAATAGGCGACCATTTTCTTCAGGTCTTTTTGCGCCAGGGCACACATGGCACCCCACAACACATTGATCATACCCAGAACTGCAAAAGCACCCGCGAACCACCAGACTGCGTCCGGCAGCATAGTGTAATTAATCCGCAGCATACCATAAACACCCAATTTTAGCAGAATACCGGCCAGCACCACTGAAATAGCTGTGGGCGCCTCTACGTGGGCCAACGGAAGCCAGGTATGAAATGGAAAAACAGGAACTTTAATGGCAAAACCAATAAATAGTAACACCCAAATCACCTTGATGGCGCTCATACCCCACCAGACGACACCATCCAGGGCGAAAGGTGCTCGTTCCATCATGAGCAACATATCAAATGTTTTTCCACATGCAAAATAGAGCGCTAGTAAGGCAATCAGCATGAGGACAGAGCCAAATAAAGTATACAGAAAAAATTTAATCGCTGCATATTCTCTTTGCGGTCCACCCCACATTCCAATCAGGAAATACATGGGCAATAACATTACTTCCCAGAAAACATAGAATAGGAAAAAATCCAGGGATAGGAATACACCCATTATACCAGTATCTAATAATAGAAATAACGCAAAATACCCTTTCACGGCGCGATCGATATTCCAACTCACGAAAACGCCCAGAAAGGCTATTAATGCATTCAAGGCGACCATCGGCAAGCTTAGCCCATCGATGCCAAGAATATAGGCGATGCCCAACGATGGGATCCATTCAGCACGTTCCATAAATTGAAATGATCCATCGGTCGGATTAAATGTTATCCATATCATTACTGCAACAAGTAATTGGATTCCAGTGGTTACTGCTGCTATTTTTTTAATAAGATCCTGTTGACCCCTGGGAACAAACCCAATAGCAACCATCCCGATAATTGGAATCCAGATAATCCAGCTTAAAATGTTATCCATTCGAGTTTCCTAATCGTTTCACGGTTAAAATGATTGAAAAATTACTATAATAACTACCCCAAACAGGGCAAACAGCATATAGTTTTGCAAACGGCCAGTTTGGACTTCTTTCAATGTTGACCCGGCCTTGCTCATGGATCTTCCCAACCCATCGACTATAGTTTGATCCAGCCCATCATAGTCTGTACGTCCCGTAAGGAATGAAAGCCACTTAGTCACATGGCCAAAGCCATTGATGAAGTACTTATCATACAAATCCCAATCGATGAATGAAATTCGGTCCGCAAGACGTAACAATGGCTGGTATAGATATTTATCATAATTTTCATCAAAGAAATATTTATTCAAGGATAGATTATAATATGGTGTGAGCTTTTCTGCCCAGGCATCAGCTGATATACGTTTTTTCAGATAAACCGACCAAGAAAGGAAGATGCCAAGAGCTGCAACCAGAGTTGAAAGGATCATTGTCAACGTATGGCTATGATGTATCCCTTCCGCTATTTCATGGGCGCTAGGGTTCCCAGGGACCATTGAATCTTTGGCCTTAACCAATTCCATGAACCAACCATGGTCAGACAAGGGATTGAAATATGGTAGCGTATAGAATATGAAGACGCTGAGCGTACTCAGCAGGACCAGAGGAAAAGTCATTTCTTTGGGTGATTCATTAATATCATCATAAAGTTCCGGCAATTTTGGTTCATTGTGGAAGGTCATGAAAATCAGTCTGAACATGTAAAAAGCAGTGATCAGGGCAGCCCCAAAGCCAAAAATTGGTAACAGAAAATGCTGCGGATGATGGGTTCCAAATGCCAGTGTACCCGCCAGGATCGCGTCTTTTGATAAAAAACCTGAGAATAAGGGTACACCGGATATTGCTAAAGCGGCTACTACCATGGTCCAATAGGTTACCGGCATCTTCGATTTAAAACCACCCATATTGCGCATATCCTGCGGATCAGTATCATGATCATGTTTGTTATGCAGGGCATGATGCATGGCATGGATCACACTGCCGGAACCATAGAAAAGACACGCTTTGAACATAGCATGTGTCACCAGGTGAAAAAATCCGGCGATGTAAGCACCTGTTCCCACAGCTAATATCATATATCCAAGTTGACTGACCGTGGAATAGGCCAATACCTTTTTAATATCGTTTTGCGTAATAGCAATTGTGGCTGCAAAAATAGCCGTGAACCCGCCAACATACGCAATGAACAGAAGTGCCTCTGGTGTAAATATTGGAAATAGCCGTACCGTTAGAAAAACACCTGCTGCCACCATTGTTGCCGCATGCATCAGGGCGGAAACCGGTGTGGGGCCTTCCATGGCATCCGGTAGCCAAATGTGTAGCGGGAATTGAGATGATTTTCCAATGGCTCCCATGAAAAGACCAATGCCGGCCAGGGTAAGCAGTGTGCCGGCCATATCGCCCTGGGCCACACCCTGAAAAATTTCTCCATAATTAAACGTACCCAGAGCAGTAAAGATCAGCATGACGCCGATAAAGAATCCTATATCACCGACCCGGTTTGTCAGGAAGGCCTTCTTGCCGGCATCCGCGGCAGAATCTTTTTCAAACCAGTGACCGATAAGCAGATAAGAACTGACGCCAACTAGTTCCCAAAATATGTAAAGTGAAAAAAGGTTATTGGCCAGGACAATGCCGTTCATACTAAAGGTGAACAATCCCAAATAGGCATAATATCTTGAATATCTTATGTCCCCTGCCATGTATTTGATTGAAAATACATGGGTCATTGTGGATATAAGGGCTACAACCAGCAACATCACTATCGTGATATTATCGATCAAAAAACCCACCTCAATTCGGAAGGCACCTAGATCCATCCATTCAATTGAAGCTTCATGGCTAAACCCGGGGTCATGGGAAAGCAGCATACTACCAAACATAGCCAGTGATAAAATTAGTGTGATAAGGACTGAACCTATTGCTACCCAGTCACCTTGCCGCGGTAAACGCTTACCTGCTAGGATCAAAATAATGAATGACAATAATGGTAAAAACAGGATCCCCAAAGCGTAATTGATCAACATATCACCGGTCACAATTTTAACTGCTGCGCTTCATCAATATTTACCGTCTGAAGATTATTAAATATGTTTATAATAATAGCAAGAGCAACAGCTGCTTCTGCTGCTGCCATTATGATTACGAAAAGAGCAAAAACATGCCCAGATAGGTTCATGCCCCCAAAACGGGCAAAGGCAATAAAATTAATATTGGCCGAGTTCAATATCAGTTCAATGCCCATCAAAACAGCAATACCGTTACGCCGTGTGATTACGCCGTATAGACCCAGAGAAAAAAGGATGGCACTGATAAATAAATATGTTTGCAAACTATCCATTAATCCACATTTCTCGAAAGCATAGCAGCCCCAATCAACGCACCCAGAAGCAGTAGGGACGCAACTTCAAAGGGCAGTAGGTATTTCATCATCAACAGCGTGCCTATACCATCGACAGTTTGGGCTGGTTCGAGAGCCGTTTTTTCCAACCACGGTGTTCGACCAATCATGACCACCAGAAAACTCAAAACGCTTAAAGCAACTAAAACACCTGCACCACGCTGTAGACTTGTGTGAGAAATATTCACTGAAGTTATTTTGTTCGTTAGCATGATCCCAAAAATCAACAAGACCAGGATGCCGCCAATGTAGATCACGATTTGGACAGCTGCCATAAAATCCGCCCACATAAATATGTACAGACCGGCCACACCAAAAAAGGTGAACAATAATGCAATGGCGGAATAAAGTAACTGTTTACCCTGTACTACCATAAAGGCAGAGCCGAGCGTGATGGCTACAATCAAGCCAAAGGCAAGATCTGACATTTAACCTTCCACTCCTTGCGATTTAGTCGTCGCGTTAGCAAGATCTTCCCCTGAAACTTTTTTCGCGAAGCGATAGATCAGATCATTGCGATCATACTCAGAAAACTCATAATCGATATCGTGCTTTTCTGCGTTAGGACCACCAGTCATATAAATGCATTCTTCCGGACAAGGATATACACAGAGATTGCAATAGCAACACTCAGTCATATCAATATCAAACCGAGTAACGACCATCGCCTTTCTCGTCCCAAAAGAGGTTACCCCCTTGTGCCCTATATTTGGTATATCTTCACCTCTACTGGGTACCTTTACTGTATCAATCTTTATACAATCTACTGGGCAGGCGCGCTCACATTTTAAGCAACCAATACAATCATCTATATCCACATGCAGACGCGACCTGATAACATTATATTTATTGTGGTCAAATCCGATATCACGTTCTGGGCGGGGCCAACGCTCTTCCGGGTATTGCAAGGTTACGTTGTCACGGCGAATGGCCAACATATGGCGCCATGTCACTCCCATGCCAGTCAGCAAGGTAGAGACTGTTTCCCAAATAGTTGTTAAATATTTTATCATAGTTCTATCCTAAAGTTAAATACCAAATACCAACACCAAAGATGTTCACCAATGCGATCGGAGTAAACCCTTTCCAGCAAACACTCATTAGCTGATCCACCCGTAATCTTGGAAATGTCCACCGAAACCAAATCATCACAAATATCAAAAACATAGTCTTACTCATGAACCACCACAAGCCCCAGGCAGGACTATTGAACAATCCAGGTATGGGACTTTGCCATCCGCCGAGAAATGCAGTTGCAGCTACACCAGCTACTACAAACATATTTGCATACTCACTTAAAAAAAAGAATGCATAGCGCATACCAGAGTATTCCGTAAATGCACCAGCCACCAGTTCTGATTCAGCTTCCGGTATATCAAAAGGTGTGCGATTACATTCAGCTATTCCGCTAATGAAAAAAATGAAAAAAGCTACAAACGTAAAGGGATTATTAAATATTAACCAGTTGGGTAAAAAACCCCAGATCAAACCGCTCTGGTATTGTATAATACCCTGCATACTCATTGTACTGGTCAGCATAATCACCGCAATTATTGACAGTGCAACAGGAATCTCATAACTAATAATTTGCGCGGCCGAGCGCATAGCGCCATACAGGGACCACTTATTATTTGAACTCCATCCTGCCATAATCAAACCAATCACTCCAAGGGAACTGACTGCCAAAATGTAAAAAACACCAATATTCATATCTGCAATGATCAGAGTCTGGCTGAATGGGAGTGCTGAAAAAGCAATAAATGCTCCAATAAAAACAATGAAAGGCGCCAAGATAAAGAGCTTTTTATCAGCTGCGGCCGGAATGATATCTTCTTTTAAAATCAATTTTAATGCATCAGCAATGGGCTGCAGTAATCCCCAGCGCCAAGCATGAAGTCCCACACCTTGACCCATCGGTCCTACTTTATCCTGCATAAATGAAGAAATCTTCAACTCACCATAAATAACTACCAAAGCATATACCGCAATAAATAAAAAGACAGGGACTGCACAAATAAGAACAGCCAATAGAAAAGTAAGACCAGGCCATGTAGCGCTTATTGGAAACCAATCAATTAATTGATCTACAGTCATCGATCTATTTCTCCCAGAACAATATCGAGACTCCCTAATACTGCGATCACATCTGATAGCATCCAACCGCGGGATATTTCATTTAATACACTGAGCGCAGTAAATGCTGGCGAGCGCATTTTTAACCGGTATGGCTGCGGTGAACCATCACTAATAATATAATACCCTAAATCACCTCGTGGACTTTCAGTGCGCCGGTAGATAGAACCTTTCGGCGGACGAATTTTTTTCGGAAGGGCCTGGTGGACATCACCATTAGTGGGTATATCTTTTAATGCCTGTCGAATAATTTTCGTACTTTCTATCATTTCTAGCATACGAACATGAAACCGATCCCAGCAATCGCCTGTAGTACCTACCAGACCTTGACCTATTGGTACGTCAAAATCAAAGCGTTCATAGATTGAGTAAGGTTCTTCCTTGCGAATGTCCCACTTAACCCCGGATCCACGAAGATTTGGACCGCTCACACCAAAACTGATTGCCACCTCCGGCAGGAGAACACCAACATCGGCCGTACGTTCAATAAAAATTTTATTGTAGGTAAGAATATCATTGTATTCTTGGACTTTTGGCTCAAAATAGTCCAAAAAATTATATACTGTTTCAACAAAACCAACCGGCAGGTCATGGGATACACCGCCGACCCACATATAGTTATAAAGGAGCCTTGCGCCGCAGGTTAGTTCAAAAATATCTAGAATCCTCTCACGGTCACGAAACATATATAAAAACGGTGTAAAAGCCCCCACGTCCAGACCGTATGTTCCTAGTGCCAGGAGATGGCTAGCGATGCGATTCAATTCGGCCATGATAACACGGATGTATTCCACCCGTTCAGGTACCTTGATTTCCATCAAATCTTCCATGGCAACCACGTAACCA
>FAXC01000419.1_pt1 | contig 31353 bp, 25 predicted proteins | sample 734421 | NCBI WGS metagenome assembly FAXC01 (sample SAMEA3597868, study PRJEB11362) | hydrothermal vent metagenome | biome: marine hydrothermal vent biome; feature: marine hydrothermal vent; material: ocean water | place: Atlantic Ocean | collected 2010-09-19/2010-10-04 | reverse complement strand
ATCCACCCCAACCAATAATGGCGCTTGCAATACCAAAGGCCAGGCCAAGGACCAGTCCAATGATGATCTGCCAGTGTAATTGCATTTTAAACATTTTAGAATTTACCTCTTCATTTTGGATTAAATACAATGTGTACTATTTAGAATCATCAGATTTGATATCTTTATACTTATTGAAATAAGCGTCTCCAATACGGGTAATAAAGCCAACAATCTTTCCTGTTTTTTTATCCAGTTTATCATTTTCATCTACACGTTTAATTGCTGTATGAATCATGGTATCAAACAGATCTTGGACATGGGCAAATAGTTCGCCGATACGAGTGGAAAGGGGTCTATTCATTTATAAAAGATAGGGCGGTTTGGATATCGGAAGTTGGTTGGTTACAGGCAAAGTTTTTGCATACGTAAGCGGTTGGTTTCCCATTAATACTGTTTTGTGTACTGGTCCAATTTGCCAATTGTTCTAATCTATTATCGCTAACTGATGTATCTTTGAACAACAGCACTTTATGAGGCGCATAGCTAGCACGAATTGTATGTAGAAATTTTGTTGTATTTCTATTTCTACTATCACCAACAATTACAATTTCTTTCGAATTTTGTGTATCAAACATAAAACCAGTAAGCATCAGGGTATAACCTGTTGGCGTCCGATTTACATCTTCTGAAAAAGCGCGAATAGTTTTTTCTGCTAGTTCCGCCCATTTAGTATTGCCAGTTATGCGGGTTAGCTTTACCATATTCATGACTGCTACGGAATTTCCAGATGGAATCGCACCATCATAGGCAGTTTTTGATCGTACAATCAATTTTTCTGATTGGTCAGACCCCAGGAAAAATCCACCGTTTTTATCATCCCAGAAATCCTCTACCATGATATTCATCAGATCCAAGGCTTGTGAAAGATATTTTGTAGCAAAAGTTGCTTCATATAGTTCCAGTAAACCCCAGGCCATAAATGCATAATCATCAAGATGAGCATCAAGGGCGGCTACGCCATTGCGATAGCGTTTTAATAAGCGTTCTCCTTTTGAAATTGAATGTAGCACAAATTTAGCAGCCTTTTCAGCAGCATCTAGGTATACAGGTTCATCTAGTACAATGGCTGCTTTTGCAAGTGCTGCGATCATTAATCCATTCCAATCAGTAAGTATTTTATCATCTTTTAAAGGATGAATTCTTTTTTCACGAATATTGAATAACTTTTCTCTAGCAGACTCAAAGTCGTTGCTTCCATTGGCATTATAATTTTTTAAGTGAGGAATATTCAATCCGGTTTCTTTACCGCTTGATTCATCTCTGTAATTTCCTTGTGTTGTAATTGAAAAAATATCATTGAACTCTCTACCGTAATCTTCCCCTAATATTTCTTTAATCTCTTGCTCGGTCCAGATATAGAATTTTCCTTCTTCCCCTTCACTATCAGCATCCTCAGCAGAAAAAAAACCACCTTCTGATGCAGTCATATCACGAAGAACATAAGTGAATATTTCATTAGCTGTTTGCGCAAATATATCCTCTCCAGTAATATGATATGCTTCTGTATAAGCCAGAGCTATCATGGCTTGGTCATAAAGCATCTTTTCAAAATGTGGAACGAGCCAATGACGATCTGTGGAATAGCGGTGGAATCCAAATCCGATGTGGTCATAAATACCGCCAAGCCGCATTTGCTTTAAGGTTTTTGTGGCCATATCAAGGGCGATTTTGTTATCAAAACTGTGGTGGTAACGCATGAGAAATATCAAATTATGGGGAGATGGAAACTTTGGTGCCCTAAAAAATCCGCCATATTCTTCATCGAAACCATTACGAAACTGATCATAGGCCTTGTTGATCAATTCCGTTGAAAAGTTATTACCGGCTGGCTTTGAGTTAAGCTGATCAAGGTAGTTTTTGACCTGACCAACAGAAGTCATTATATCTTGCCGTTTAGAGTTCCAGGCATCAGCGATCATTGGTAAAATTTGGAATAGTCCGGATCTACCACCGCGCTTGTCTTTTGGAAAATAGGTACCAGCAAAAAATGGTTCTTTTGCCGGTGTCATTACGATTGTCAGAGGCCAGCCTCCGCCACCGGTCATAGCCTGACAAACCGACATATATACATGATCTATTTCTGGCAGTTCTTCCCGGTCTACTTTGATCGAAATGAAACTGTCATTTAATAATTTTGCGACGCTATCGTCTTCGAATGATTCGTGTTCCATCACATGACACCAATGACAAGTAGAATAACCGATTGAAAGAAAAATAGGGCGGTCCAGTTCCCTTGCTTTTTTAAATGCTTCCTTACCCCATGGATACCAATCAACTGGATTATCAGCATGTTGCAGGAGATAGGGACTTTGTTCATTCGCGAGATGATTCATTTTTGATCCTTTGTTTTTATCATAATGACTATCTGCTTTCGTTTTCGATGTACAGCCCGAAAAAATGAGGATTATGAGCAATAAACCTATTTGTTGGTATCGTACCATAGCCGAACTTGGAATTTGAGCACGTACCCTGTAATTTCAAAAACTTAACCGTTTATGATATACTTAAAACCATAATCTGTAAATGATAAATACATGACTTATCTGAGTGTCATCTTAGTTTATCTTTTTGCGTTGATCGCTATTGGTATAGTCAAATCGCGTAAAATCCATACACAATCAGATTTTGCACTAGCTGGCAGGGCACTTACACCATGGGTCTTGGTAGGAACAATGCTGGCTAGTTGGATCGGAACTGGATCCATATTAGGCAATGCAGGAAAAACCTATGAAACTGGTATGGCTGCGCTCATGCTGCCAATTGGCAGTATCTTAGGGATTATATTATTAACTCGAATTGCAGGAAAAGTTCGCAGCTATGAGAAATATACTGTACCTGAGATCATTGGTGATCGCTATGGCCCTGTAGCGAGGAATCTGAGTGTCTTTACTCTAGTGATGGCGTATATGGTAATTGTCAGCTATCAATACAACGCCGGTGGAGCAGTTCTTTATACCATATTAGCTGATAACACAGGTACATCTATAATAAGTATTGAATTGGCCACCATTATTGCAGCTGTATTTATTATTGCCTATACGATGCTGGCAGGTCTTTTGAGCGTTGCCTATACTGATGCAGCTAATAGCATCATCATGACCTTAGCTCTTATTATCTCTTTGCCCATATTATGGATTAAAGCTGGAAGTTGGAGCGGCATGGAAACTGCTTTTGCAGCAATGAATAAATCCCAACATATGCAGTTTGGTGGTGTTTATTCTGCAATGGATATAATTAATTTTTGTTTACCACCTTTTCTTTTAGTGATCGGGGATGCCAATATGTACCAGCGTTTTTCTGCCAGCAAGGATGTGCAAAGTGCCCGCTATTCCACAACTATTCTGGTTTTTGCTGTGTTATTTATCGAATTGCTTATAATTGTGTCTGCCTGGGTGAGTTCCAGTATGATACCAGAAGCTGAAGTGGGCAAGCATGTTTTGATCTACGCAGCCCATCAATTTTTACCGACCTTTTTGGGTGCAATCATGTTGACCACTATAGTAGGGATCATCATTTCGACTGCTGATTCATTCTTGTTAGTGCCAGCTAATACGCTAATTAGAGATATTTATCTTAATTATATCAATCCCCAGGCTTCAGAGAAAAATATTGTCCGTTTGAGTCGTTTGTTGGTTCTACTGCTAGGTATTATCGCTTACATCGTATCCATTGGTTTCTCGAGATCTGCTGGTTTCTTCGAACGTGCACTCTATGCCTACACTATTTACGGGGCTGCCATTACTCCTGCGCTGGTGGCGGCTTTATTCTGGCGAGGCGCTACAAAAGAAGGTGCAGTTGCTTCTATTATTTGTGGAACACTGGTAACGCTTTTTTGGAAAGAACTTCCTGGCTTGTGGTTCTGGCTGCCCACCGAATGGTATATTTCTCTAGACGAAGTTCTGCCGGCAATCTCAGGTTCTCTACTGGCCTTAATATGTGTCAGTTACCTCACTCAAAAGGCTGATCCCGGTAAGTAAATAAACCTATTTTATTCTCGTAATTCATCCATTAGATTCGATTAATGGAGGATTGCCAAATAAATAAAGTATTTCTGAAATTTTATATCATAATTCTCTGCTCGTCCGTCAATTCGACTGGAAGAAACCAAATTCAGCCAGACTAAGAAACTGATCATTTTAAAATAAAATAGAGGTCAATATGGGTGATTATTTAGACAAGATATTTCAAATAGTTGAAGAGGATATTGTCCCTCTTGAACAGGACTTTTTAATGAATGGTTTTGGTCATGTTTTACCCCAATTAAATGAATGTCGGAAAAAAGTAAAAGAGCAGGGCCTTTGGACGCCCTATTTGTCAGAGGAGTATGGCGGGATGGGTCTCACTCTAGTAGAATTTGCGGCGGTAAGTGAATTGTTGGGAAAAACACCCTTGGGCCATTATTGCTTTAATTCTCAGGCACCTGATATTGGAAATATTGAATTATTGAAGGACCATGGCAGCGATCAGTTAAAATCTGAATTTCTGCTGCCCTTAATTTCTGGTGAGATTCGAAGTTGTTTTGGAATGACCGAGCCGCAGCGTCCTGGATCAAACCCGACCTGGATGGACACATTAGCTGTTAGGGATGGTGATGATTATGTTATTAATGGAAACAAGTGGTTCACCAGCGCAGCGGATGGATCCAGTATTTGTATAGTGATGGCGGTAACTGATCCTGAAGCGGAAAATAAATATGAGCGGGCAAGTATGTTTGTTGTACCATTAGATAATCCTGGATTTAAAGTTGTTCGCAACATACCAGTAATGGGCGATGTGGGTGAAGATTATATGAGCCACGGAGAGACTAGACTGACAGATTGTCGAATTCCAGCTTCGAATATTATTGGGAAAGAGGGAAAAGGGTTTATTTTAGCCCAGGAAAGATTGGGTCCCGGAAGAATTCATCATTGTATGCGCTGGATTGGCATTTGCGAGCGGGCTGTGGATTTAATGTGCGGTAGAGCTTCTAGTAGAGAACTCAGCCCCAATAAATTTCTAGCGGAAAAACAAACAATTCAGAACTGGATTTCTGAATCTGCTGCAGCAATATATGGTGCCAGGTTAATGGTCCTAGATTGTGCAAAAAAAATTGAAGCACACCATACCAAGGGTGCGCGTAAAGAGATATCCATGATCAAATTTCATGTTGCTGACGTATTAATGAAGGTACTGGATAGAGCAATACAAGTTCATGGTGCCCTTGGTATGACAGACCATACACCACTATCTTTCTGGTATCGCCATGAACGTGGATCACGGATCTACGATGGTGCGGATGAGGTGCATAAAAGTTTCGTAGCTAGAAGCATCCTCAGAGATCACCTTGACTAATTCTGATACTATTCCCGTAAGGCCTGAAGAAGCCTTTGATAAATCCCGCCTCGAAGCATACTTAAAAGGGCAACTGCATGGTAGTGATAACTCCCTTGCTGTCCGGCAATTTGGAGGTGGCAAAGCAAATTTGACCTATCTCTTGGATTATGGTGAACGCGAATATGTTTTACGCAGACCTCCCTTGGGACCAGTGCCACCAACAGCTCATGATATGGCCAGGGAATACAAAGTTCTTTCAGTATTGCATGAAAATTTTCCTTATGCGCCACGAGCGCTACATTTTTGCGGTGATCAGGAAATTATTGGTGCGCCATTTTTTATCATGGATCGCAAAGTAGGGGTTGTAATTCGTACAACATTACCGGAGAATTTTGAAAAAATGGCAAATGGTCCACAATTGATCAGTGCACAATTGATCAATGTTCTGGCTGAATTTCATCAGGTTGGTTATTCTTCGCTAGGCCTGGATGATTTGGGCAAACCGGAAGGGTTTTTACAGCGCCAGGTAAAGGGTTGGAAAAATCGCTGGGATAAGGCAAAACATGAAGATCTTCCTGCAGTAGAAAAGATTTATAATTGGCTAAATGAAAATATTCCTGAGACTAAAAACTATAGTATTATTCACAATGATTATAAACTAGATAATGTGATGTACAATGCAAATGATCCCGGCAAACTGATCGCAGTATTTGACTGGGATATGTGTACCTTAGGTGACCCACTGTGTGACTTAGGATCCTTGCTCAGCTATTGGTGTACTACCTCAGATCCAGTATTTTTCCAAAAAGCCGCATCCATGCCTATTGATGATCGTTTTTATTCGAGAGTACAGTTGGTCCAGCAATACGCTGAAATGACCGGCTTTGATGTTTCAAATATCCGTTTTTATCATGTCCTGGGTCTTTACCGACTGATCGGTATCGCTGCCCAGATTTACATACGTTTCCTTCGGGGACAAACTCAGGATAAGCGATTTGCCATTTTTGGTGATATGATAAATCTGGTTTCGGAATATGGTGAAGAACTTATTTCGGACGCATGATTCTTGCCAACCCAGGATAGTTCAAGCTACCCAGGTAAAGAACACCATTCTCTTCCTCAACGCTGGTAATAGGGGAATATGATTCAGGATCTGGGTCCTGCAGATTATGGATCACACTACCATTTTCATCAATCCCGAGCACAAATCCATGTCTGACCGGTGCGGGTTGCATGAATAAAGGTAATCGAAACACGATTTTCTTTAAAAATGGTTTCGGTGACAGTGCATCGGCATCAGCATTCCGAGGGGTATACATTGCTATCCAGAATATACCCTTACTGCCTGTTGATATACCATCTGGGAAGCCAGGCGTATTTATAAATATCTTTTCTCTCGTGCCAGACTTAGGACCTTGTAGCCAATATTTGCTCACAGAATAATCGTATGTTTCATTGAATAACAGAAACTGACCATTGGGATCAACAGCAACACCGTTGGCGAAGTAAAGTCCATCCAATAGAAGTGTTAAATTTTCTGAAGCCGGATCGTAACTGAGAATTTTTCCATGGGGCCTGTGTTCAAATAGATCTGCCCTGTAATCATGAACGCCAAATTTTTCAGATGCATCGGAAAAATAGATCATACCATCGGGACCGATATCAACATCATCAGTGAATCCAAAAGGTGTTCCATCAATTTCAGTTGCAAGTACACGGATGGATCCATTTTTATCAGCGGATAAGAGTCCTTTCTTCGCATCAGCGATGATCAAGTTTCCCGCAGTGTCAAAATCCAAACCTAGGGGTCGGCCTTCAGTATTTGCAAATACTCCAAGATTTTCACCATTTGCTGAAAAACGAATAATTGTTCCATCTAAATACGCACCATATATACGACCTTCATCGTCAACATCTACATCCTCAGGTCCGATACCTTCATCCTTGCCGATAATCTCCACAGCGGCTAAATAATCATTTATCGCATATTGTCCTTCCAGCTGCGGGGCTGGAAGAGGTTGCCAGGCAACTGGATCAATCGGTACTGGCCAAGCAATAAGGTACAAGACCATTACGAAAATCAAACCACCCAGATAAGGTATAATCTTTATGATAGTACCCTTTCTAATTATTCGAATATTCAATTCCAGAAAATCCTGGAAGTGAATCTAAAATATCGGGCCCCATTAGTTTCGACGGTGTGTAATAACCACCTGCAAGTTCTTTTTCCAAAAGATATTTTGCGATTGCCATAGCCCCAAAGCCGGTCACGTCGTATCCATTTGCTACTTGAAACTTCCCCGAGTATAATTGTCCGGAATCATTTTTGACCTCGGCCCAGACCCACATTTTGGATTGGGTCCTTTTTTCATCACTATCACCGCCATTAACAATTTTCTTATCCAGTTTATTCTTAATAAAATTTTGTACGATTCCAAGTTTCATTATAAACAGCCATTTCCGTTGCCTTTTAATCTTATCAATGCCCTTTTGTGTTCGGGGTGTGTACACCGTGATGTTTGGGATGCCAGTTGAATAATAAGCTGTTGCTACATCGCCCCAGGGTATACTCATTGCCATTTTTGGTCCCTGTCCATAATCGATTTCTTTTACAGCATGCGCCAAGGGAACATGCTCAATAATACCATTACTTCTTATTCTTCCGCCATTGGCCAATCCTTCTATGGATGTCTTGGCTGTGCCAATGCTGGGCCGGCCATTTTCACTAAAAAAGCAGATATTCAGTTCGGTAGCATCGGGTAGTTTTTCTTTTAGCAGATATGATAAACAGTCTGTCGGTATAACATCGAATCCAGTCCCGGGACAAAGAATTATCCCTGCTTCTTCCGCATCCCTATTTTTGCTTTCGGCATACACGAATACATCAATTTCACCAGTTATATCAATATAGTGCGTCTTGGACCTGAGGCAGCTGTCAATAAATGGCTTTGCAGTTTGAGAATACGGACCTGCAGCATTAATTAAAACGGTTACATCAGCCAAATTTTCACCAATTACATCTGTATCATCGAGCGCAAAGACGGAATGGTCAAACCCGTGTTTATCAGCTAGCGCACTAATTTTTACTTGGTTTCTTCCAGCCAGGACAGGTTTAATCCCGGCACCGATTAGCTCTTTGATTATAAGCCGCGCTGTATAACCATTGGCACCGTAAAGCATTAATTTGTCAGACATTATTTCCCTTAGTGTTTTTATTATTGTATCATCCAATTTAATATGCGCTATATTGTGAATGTTATTTTATTATTTTCTGTCATTAGAATAATCATTTTTTGATTATCATTAATTAACCGTAACCTAATTATTTAATTTTGAGATATTAAAATGAAGAATAAATTTATATTAACTATCCTGATCCTTGTATATGTATCCCAAATTAATAGTCAGGATGAACCAATAATTGAACAGATAAAACCATTATATATCTTGCCGGATAATATGCCCTTACAAACAAAACTTCTCTGGGCAGAAAATGGTTTACTAAGAAAAACAAATTTGTTCCAGGTGAATCGGCCCCGGGAACTCGAACTGCGCACAAAAATGCTGCAGCTGCACCAGAAGCTGGCCCTGGGCACCTTAGGATTGATGTTTGCCCAGGGATATCTGGGTTTCCAGTTACAGGATGCCACAACAAATTACATGGAATTAAGTGATCGTCATGCTGCTCTGGGTAAGGTTGCTTTTGGATCCTACCTCACTTCAGCGATGTTGAGTTATACAGCACCTCCAGCATTTCGCTATAATCGTAAAATTGATTCTATAAGAATCCATAGGTGGCTTTCTATCATTCATTTTACAGGTATGCTTGCTCTTCCATATCTTGGTGAAAAGGTTTCCGGACCTCATGATTCAATCAAATCTAGAGATAGGGCATTATATATTCACCGCGGGATTGCAGTTACTACAATAAGTACAATGGCTTTATCTGCATTAATAACATTCTTACCATTTTGATATGACTGTCAGATTTACTTTTCTTTATCTTTTGCCATTCATACTATTCGGGCAAACCTTTGAAGTGAGTAAAAGCAGTAAAATTACCTATTATGGTTCCCATTATACCAGTGACTGGCAAGGACATTCTTCAGGCGTCAATGGTATAATTGTATATGACGCGGTTGACCAAACAACAAATAGTTGTTCTCTGCGTGTCGATCTGGCAACCTTTGATAGCGGAGTTTCAAACCGAGATTCAAACATGCTGACCAACCTGGACGCTTTTCAATACCCAGATGTAATGTTTGTTTCAAATGAGATTTCGATGGAGGGGATAAATGCATCCATAAAAGGACAACTTACATTTCATGGAATTACAAGAGATATAAACCTCATAGCTGATATATCATTCACTGATGGATTTAATGCGGAAGGATCATTTACTATTCTGCTATCTGATTATGAGGTTGAAAGACCCGCATTACTTTTTAAAAAGATCGCAGACGAAATGAAATTAAAATTTCATATTGTTGCAAAATGAATTTTACCTCAATAGCTGAAATTTAATTCAATAGAATAAAATTTAACTGGTTCGATCTACATCGCTGCACTAAGTAGTTGAACATGTCCTTGCCAATAGCCATATACCTTTTCCTATTAGTTAATTGAATATACAGTCAGTGAATTAAAAGAAAATTTTATAATACAATGGTGTAGGTAGCCACCGTGTCGCATATAGGATCATTTTTACCTGCCAGGGTAGTATATACGTTTTTTTACCATTGTCTATTGCTTTTACAATTTTCCTGGCCGCATCTTCAGTTTCCAGTAAAAAGGGCATAGGAAATTTATTCTCGTTTGTCATTTCACTCACAATAAATCCTGGGCAAATTGTAGTGAGTTGAATTTTATATTTCTTGAGCGCCATCCGCCAGCTATCAGCCAACATGCGTACAGCAGATTTGGAGGCTGAGTAGCCACCATGAAAAGCAATGGGCCTGAAACTGGCGATAGAACTGATGATCACAATTTTCCCAGATAAATTTTCTTTCATTGTTGGCACAAAGGGAATAATTGAATTCGTAACGCCCAGGACATTAGTTGAAAAAACCTTGTTGATTTGGGTGGCTTCACCGGAACTTATTTTATCAGAATAGGCCACCCCCGCGTTGGCAATGACAATATCAATACCATTGGCAGCAGCTATGAATTCTTTTGCCGTGTCTGCAGAACTATCCTGATCAGTAACATCTAGTGTATAAGTAAACACATCTGCTGCACCAGATTCCTTACATTGCTGGGCAATACTCTGTAGCTTTTCAGATCTGCGGGCTGATATGCCAAGGGTTGCACCACGTTTAGCATATTCTGTTGCCAGCGCTGCGCCAATTCCACTACTGGCGCCAGTTATAAATACTTTTTCATTCATAAGTTTTCCACATATTTACGGTTGGTTGATCTGCGAAATTCATCTAGGACTGCATATTCGCTGAAATTTTTCATGGTCAGGCGAAATAAAATTATTCCTTTGGTTGAAGATGCGTAAGCAACGGGTAGTTTAGTTTTTAAATTACGATCCCTGGTTACCAAGAACTCAAAGCGATCGCCGTCAATTTCTGTATTGGTGATCTTATAGAAAGCATCCGTATTGCGGTTGTGGGCATGGATCGACCAGTACCGATCATCGGAAGGGACAGGAGCGCTTACGCGTAGATTGCCCTCTTTGAGGTCATATGGTATGAGGGTATATATGAAATCTGGATTTGGTTTTCGGGAGGATACTACATCACTAAGACAGGCGGGGTTGGAATAAACAACGCCCTCTACCCAACGCTCACCGCATTCTGGTCGGTATTCTATTCGCGCTCTTTCCAGGTCCTTATCCAGTTTAGACATGACAATTTGGGGCCCTACCCATAAGAAGAAGGCATGTGCTAAAACCGCGGCTGTGAAGAATTTAATTATCCAATTAAGCATATTAATTCAATGGTAAAATTGACCCTACAGGCACAGAATTCTTGTTTTTATAATAGGATGCTTTTGGACCATAGATGCGCATGACAATGTTAAAGTCATTACCATCGTGACTAATTGCCTGTTGATCAGGGTATTTGTTCAAATCATCTGTAATAATGATTTCGTATTGTTCGTTTTCATTTAATTTAATCCTGTGAAAACTGGCAATCGTCTCTTCATATGGTTCAATACGACGATTATTAAAATCATATACGACAAAACTCCAGTAGCGACAATCTGGAGGCGTACCCCGTAAAATGTAATCCTGGTTGCCTAGAAGGGGTGTCTGATTATCATCGTACATGGCTTCCAGGTAAATAATTTCCGGCCGAATACTGCCGAGTAACCCCGTAAACGCAATGTAATTTCGCAACCATGGATTTTGGCCTTCCATGGATTGGTCAAAATGTGAAATCCATTGATTACGATTTACATCACCCAGCATCATCTGAGCCAAGGGGGTTGTATGAGTAAATTGATAAAAAAAGATAAAACTCAACAGGATTCCGGCAAAGATTGGTACCATAGTATTTTTCAATAGGTCCTGATTCTGCATCATTTGAAGGACCCAAGTCGTAGTGCATATTTACCCCACAGCAGGAAGAACAACAGAAATATACCTGCAAAAGCCCAACCCCAAATATGTTCAACGGTAGTTGCGGCCCACAATAGTCCTACGGTTGCAGAACCAGCCCAGACTACGGTCCAGCGCAGTTTGGTGCGCATAGCTTCCAGGTCAAATTTTGATGCTAGGAGGGAACTATAACCAATACCAAATAGCGCCGCTGCCACAATTCGTGCTGCTATTGGGTCTAAAGGATCATAACCTAAAATTTCCGCAGTTATTTCCGGAAAAAAAAAGAATGGAATAGCGAATGTATAATCAACGTAAAAATGAAATACCAGCCAATTTCGTAATGAGTTAGGAACTTCCTGTTTGCTTGTGTCCATTAGTAATTCAATTTAAGTTCTTAAAATCTTCCGTCTTTATTCTAAGGAAAATTATGCTAGGAGGCAACTGATCACAATGAAAGGCGAAAACAGAGTTTTAGATCGCCTAGAGAATGTTGAGTTATTGCTCACTTGGGTTATCCCTGGTTCAGGTTTGGTCCTGGGGACCTATAAGTGGGTGATTCAAGAGCACGCACCTTATTTCTTCTTTTTCACGTTAATTCCGCCGATCGTTTTTGGCTATACTGTTGTATACCTGGCGACCCGTCACTGGAAACTCTGGGTATGGCGTACCAACCTCAGTCGGGGTGGTTTTCAACCTACCATTGGTTTGATCTGGGGTGGTATTACCCAACTGCTGTTATTTTGTGTAGGCAATGTATTGCCCTTTACCAGCACATTTTCCGGTAAGTTGGAATGGATAGTTATAATAATGTTTGTTAGTACGGTTTTTGGTTTATTAAACGATATTCTTTCAATGGAAGATGGTTTTATTGCTGTCTTCAATCGTGCTCATTATAAAAAGGAAGGTTCTGTGCGGTCCGTTCTTAGCTATGGCGTGGTGCTTTATGGCCTATATTCATTTATTTTTTCACTTCTTTGCATGGTGGGTCATTCGTTCCTAATGGGGCCGGTGCCGCTCTCGTTTTTCGCCTTGCTGACCGCCATAGCGTCATTTCTATTAGTCACGCCCTTTTTATTTATCAATTATCGCAATTATCAATTATTGGAACAATACAAGACCAGCAAGGAGGGTAGGGTTGAAAAAACTATCTCTGTTTCGTTACTGATTAAATACAGAAAACGAATTTTTCAAGCTGTGTTAGCTCTGGTTGGCGCTGGCCTAGTGATTTTCGTTGCCTGGGTAGTGGAAATGTCGAAGCGTGATATACCTGACTTTGTATCGCCTGATATCCATTTACCATATACTCAGATCACGGCGCCAGGGGACACAAGCCTTCTGATAGATCTTATTCCAGGAAAAAAGGGGCCATTTACCCTTTGTCCAGATTTTGATGCTCGTATTCGTCGCTATTCCTGGGTCCCGCAAAATCAAGAGGACTTACTGACACTGGTACCTAACTATCATGAAACGGTAAATGCAGTATCATTGAACGATGAGGTTATCTCCATGGCTGGTCCGATAAAAATACCTGGAGACCAGGCCGGTAAGGAATACAGAATTGGTGTTAGAGGCACTGAGGATGATCAGATCGCGGAATATGTTATTCTTGTCTTGCCAACTAGTTTCTTGCCATTACAGGTCAAGATCCATGATTATAATAAGGTCGGTGATGGTTTAATTTTCTCTGGGAATTTTGTGGTACAGAAGTTCAGGGATTGGTCCATGATTTTTCGGGACATTTATGAAGAATGGGGTACTGAAGGTGCCTGGGGATCACTTTTTAACACGATTTATACTCGTTTTACTATTCCGAAAAAAGCAACCGAGCAAACTGATGCACCTATTCCAGAGCCAGACCGGCCCTATTTACCCTATACTTATGTACTGGATAAATATGGGACGCCTTTATTCTACAAGATGGCTGGAATGGGTTTCGCCGCTTTCCGTCCTTATAAATATGGTTTTCATTTTGGGATGGTTCATCAATATACCCAGTACGCTATCGGCCTGGGTCGTACCAACCTGCTGGATGAGAATTTCAAACCAGATGGTTCTCAGATCATTCCATTGGCGGATGTAAAAACGGAACTGCATGATTTTCGCTGGCTGGACGATGGTCGAATTATACAACTTGGGGTGAAAGAGCATCCTTGGCCAGATGGTCGATTAGAAAAAATTGAAAGTGGTTATATTTATATCACTGATGAAGAAGGGAATGTACTGTTAGAATGGGATTCATTTGACCATGTACCCATCGAATTAAGTGTAGCGCCAGTAGAAGACTGGTCCATGCGGACCTACGATTACTTTCATATGAATAACGTCACACCGCTTAGTGACGGAAACTATCTGGTTTCTGCACGACACACACAAACAATCATGAAGATTGACGGCACCACAGGGGACGTGCTCTGGCATATGGGTAAGGGTCGCGCAAATGAATTTACTTTCATAGATGATCCTTATAATGGTTTTTCGCATCAACATGCTTCTTATGAATTGGATAATGGAAATATCCTCCTGTTAGACAATGGTTTAGACCATACCCAAAAACTGTCCCGAGTTCTAGAATATAAGGTTGATGAAATAGCTAAAACCGCAACATTAGTTTTCAGCAAAGAATTTCCAACGTATCAGGCTTATGTGGCTGGAAATGCTTTTCGTCAGGATAATGGTAATACAATCGCTGCCTTTGGTTCCCAAGGCTACGTTGAGGAATTTGATGATCAGGGTTGGCCAGTACTTTCGTACAGACAAGGGGGCTTGATTTACCAGGCCATGAAGTCAAAACTGCCTTGGAAAAATGAATAATTTAAAGGAGTAGCTAATGGCTAAAGATGACCAGTCTTTTGAAACAAAACTGATTCATGCCGGTGAACCTAAGCCCCGCATAGATGGTGCGATAAATGTTCCCATATTTCAAAGTTCGACTTATGAATATGCAGGAGAGGGCAGTTATCATGATGTACGCTATCTACGGTTAAGTAATACACCAAATCACCTGGCTCTGCACAAAAAGCTAGCCGCCTTGGAAGGAGCAGAAGCAGCATTGGTTACATCAAGCGGAATGAGCGCTATAGCCACCACCTTGCTTACGTTTTTGAAAGCTGGTGATCACCTGCTGGCTCATAATACACTATATGGCGGAACAGCGGACTTCGTGAATAATGAATTGCCTGAGTATGGTATTGAACGTGATCTGATTGATGCTTCAAACCCCAGTGAATGGGATTCCAAATTAAAGCCAAACACCAAAGTGGTTTATATAGAAACGATCACCAATCCGCTTATGGATGTACCGGAACTAGGAAAAATCGTAGAATTTGCTAAATCGCATGCGCTTATTTCGATGATTGACAACACTTTCGCGAGTCCTGTTATATATTGCCCTGTGGTAGAGGGGTTTGATCTTTCTCTGCATTCCTGTACAAAATATATCAATGGCCATTCTGATATCGTTGCAGGTGCCGTGATCGGTAGTGCTAATTACGTGGATCAAGTAACAAAAAAATTAAACCACCTGGGCGGATCTCTGGATTCGAATGCCTGTTTTTTGCTGCATCGAGGTATAAAGACATTAGCCTTACGTATGAATAAACAATGTGAAAATGCTCTGCTTATTGCTCATTTTCTTGAAAATCATCCCCAGGTTAAAAAAGTAAATTTCCCGGGCTTGGAATCCAACAGTAGTTTTGAACGTGCCCAAGAATTTCTATGTGGTTTTGGTGCCATGTTAAGTTTCGAAATAGATGGTGGTGTTGATCAGGCCGATCAATTTATAAACCATTTGCAATATGCCATCAGTGCGCCCAGCCTTGGCGGTGTAGAAACACTGGTAACTCGCCCGGTCACCACATCTCATGCGCTGATGAATCAAGCCGAACGAAAAGTGGCGGGAATTTCCGATTCATTAATTCGTTACTCAGTGGGTATTGAAGCCGCAGATGATCTTATCGCGGATCTGCAGCAAGCGCTGGAACATATTAGTTAATATTAGAGATGTTGAGATAAAAAATATTAAGACTCAGACGTTTTCAACTAGGGGCGGGTTATTCTTGTATTTATTTTCCGGTTTTGGCCCCAGGTCCCGCTGATAATATTCAAATGTTTTTCCCGTACCCTGCCAGTTATCCACTCGGCTGATGATTTTAATATCACCGGTAAATTTTGCGGATATTGATTCCTTCACGTGCCCGGTGATGTAGCGGATGTCATCCCGTTTCTTGGCCCAGCTGAGATACACCCGCTTGAGGATCTTGGCGTAACCGTTACCCTTAAACTTGCTCATAACCACAAACGCATATGTATATAAGGTATTGGCCTTGTCAAAATTTTCATCCGTTCGTGCCCAGGGCTCGGTACTAAGCTCTTCCAAAGGAACGCCAATAATATAGCCAATGATATCGCCGCGATAGCGAGCGATAAAGGGCAAGGATCCCTGTTTATTAAAATATTTTTGTATGGTAGTTCTGGTCAGGACTGCCGCTTGCCCGAATTCCTTGGACAGGTGCCGGGATATTTCGATGAGCTGGGGATGATCCTCTTCACCCACGTGTTCCATCAGTTCGATCTGAAATGGTCCGGAGGAAGCGATAACCCGGGATTTCGAGGCCAGTTTCACGGTTAAATTCAATTGTTCCATATAGCAGCGAATTTACCCACCAAATTTGAATATGAGTGAAAAAACATCGACAATCCTTGCTTTCTGGTTGGAGGTAACGGAAGTAAATTCCCCGCCGGTGAAATCGTTTAACACACTTCTATCAGAGCATATTTCTGCTACAGGTTCCCACCTCTGCGTTGGCCTGGATATAAACCCTGAAGCACTCCAGATGAATCATTCGACTCTGGATGATTTAAAAGCACACACCAGGAAAGTTATTGAGGCTACCGCAGGACTGGCGGCGGTATACAAACCCAATCTGGCCTTTTTTGAGCGTTGGGGTAGTGCCGGTATAGAGTGGCTGGAAGAGACCATGGAATGGATCGGTGATTCGGCCCTTACTATTGGTGACGCTAAGCGGGGTGACATTGGTAACACCGCCCGGCAATATGCTGCCAGCTTATTTGAATACTTTGGTTTTGACGCAGTTACGGTTAATCCTTATATGGGCCGCGATGCAATAGAACCTTTTACACAGGCAAGTGAAAAGGGTGTCTTTGTACTTTGCCGCACATCCAATGCCTCCGCCAGTGATATCCAGAATAATGAAAGCAATGGGGAACGGCTTTTTGAGTCCGTTGCCAGGCTTGTGAGCAAATTGAATAGCAATGATAATCTGGGTTTGGTGGTTGGTGGTACATCGGCCGCTGAAATTGCAGGAATTCGTGAACTGGCGCCGGGACTGCCATTCTTGATTCCAGGGATTGGGGTCCAGGGAGGCGATCTGGAAACCAGTTTCAGATCAGGGAATACGAATGGAATCGCTGTGATTAATGTTTCCCGGAGCATAATATTTGCTGGAAATCAGGGTTTCAAGGATATCCGTGCTGAAGCACAGCGCTACGTAGAAATGATGCAGGATTTAAAATGAGCATTTCTGATCAGGTTTTGGATATTTTTCGTGAAACAGGTGCTTTGTTGCAAGGTCATTTTATTCTCACGTCTGGCCGACACAGCGCCTCCTATTTTCAGTGCGCCAAAGTATTGCAGCACCCGGAACACTTACAGCTTTTTGCTAATGAGATCGTTGACTATTTCCGGGATCTATCCATTGACCTGGTCATTTCCCCGGCAGTGGGAGGCATTGTCCTGGGTACAGAGGTAGGGCGTCAACTCAACGTTCAAACAATTTTTACCGAACGCGAGAGTGGGGTTATGACCCTGCGTCGCGGTTTTGAGATTCTAGCCGGGAATAATGTCTTGGTAGTCGAGGATGTGGTTACTACCGGTGGCTCAGTCCAGGAAGTGATGAATGTGGTTATCAAAGCCGGCGCTAACATTGTTGGGGTTGGCGTACTAGTTGATCGGTCCGGGGGCGCGGTAAAATTGCATGATAATCAATTTTGTGTTACAGAACTGGAAGTGGTAAGCTACGGGGCTGATGAAGTGCCGGAAGAATTAGCTAGTATTCCCGTTTTGAAACCAGGAAGCAGGAGTTTGAAATGAAACGAATAATAACATTAATAATGATTGGATCAATAATAATGACTAGTTGCGAAAAACAGCCGGATGTAGCGGTGATATCTACAAAATATGGTGATATGGTATTGGAATTTTACCCCAACATTGCGAAAAAGCATGTGGACAGCTTTATTACCCACGCGAAAAACGGATACTTTGATGGTACTACCTTTCACCGGGTGATCCCTGGATTTGTGATTCAGGGCGGTGATCCTAATTCCAAAGATGATGACCGTTCCAATGATGGTATGGGCGGCTATGCGGCAAAATTCTATGGTGAAGGTGAAGAAGAAAATCCTGAGACCTGGACACTGCCGGCAGAATTCAATGATCGACTCCACATTGCTGGCACGCTTTCCATGGCCCGTTCTCAGGCGCCAAACAGTGCCGGAAGTCAGTTCTTTATTTGTGCAGGACCTACGCCGCAACTGGATAATAAATACACGGTTTTTGGCCAAGTAATCGAAGGACTTGATATAATCCAGGAAATCGTGAATACGCCCCGGGACCGACGTGACAATCCCAAGGAAAAGGTAGAAATGACCGTGAAAATTACACCCCGCAGTGAAGCATTAGATAACTAGAATGAGCAATCAGACCATTGGGTTGGCTCTTGGCGGCGGTGGTGCCCGTGGTGGGGCGCACATTGGGGCGTTGCAGGTACTACATAATAGTAATATTTATCCAACCATGATTGCCGGCACCAGTGCCGGTTCAACTATTGGGGCCATGTATGCGGCCTCTCTGGATCCGGACTGGATGAAAAACCGGTTTAAGGAATTAATCAGTGATGGAAAGGTCGCAGCTTTAGGCGATATGCAGGTTGCAGGTGAACGGGAATCAAGTTCCATCTGGGGGCAGGTTGCACAATTCTTCAAGGACCGTATTGAAATTATTCTGGCTATGAATAAACTAGCACTTATGGATAGTAAGAATATAAGGGAAATTATAGAATTTCTTTTGCCGGTAAAAACATTTGCAGAGTTACAGATACCAATGATCATAACAGCTACGGATATACAGACAGGTCAGGCAGTGCTGCACGATTCGGGCGATCTGGTAGATGCCGTGGTCCAAAGCAGTACGGTTCCAGGTATCTTCACACCTAAAATAAAGGATGATATGTATCTGGTAGACGGCGGTGCAGTTATGCCTTTACCCGTTCCAGCATTGCAGGGCAAAGTGGATTATATCCTGGCCCTTGATATTTCTAAAACGGGGCTCAATAAATTGGATCGCTATAATATGTATTCCATCATCACTCGTGCAGAAACTATTCGTGGGATGCATTATACACGCACCTTGGCAGACCAGGCAGATTTTGTAATTCATCCGGATGTAGGTGATACACACTGGTCTCGATTTGATTTGTTTGATCAATTGATCGATACTGGCAGGCAGGCTGCTGAACAGCAGATTAATCTCTTGAAAGCTGATCTGAGCCGGCGCAAAGGCTGGGCATACAAGTTTAAACAATGGGTTGGTCAAACGGGTTAGTTACAGTATTTTCCCCGCTTGCAGAAAAAAATGGAACATTTCAATTAAATTCCGATCTAACAAAAGTGGACTTGTTCCACCCATAGATAAGATGAGACAATATATTACTAATAGTATTTTATTCTGCTATTTGCTGTTGGGGATAACCTACGGACAATTTAAGACTCCGGTTACAGTAACGGCGGAAGTAGAAGGCGCAATGCGGGCCGGCGAGGTGGCCATAGTTACTATACAAGCTACAATGGATGATGAGTGGCACATTTATGCCTTGAAGAATGCTGGATCGGGTCCCATTGCAACGCGAGTCAATGTTAGCGGTGACCTAGTGGCTGAACAGGGCCAAGTCGAACACCGGGAGCCAATTGAAAAGTTTGACGAAGGTTTTGGTGTCAACACCAGGTTTTTCCAGGGGACCACTGAGTTCCGTATTCCCGTACTATTAAAAGATAATGTTTCCGCTGGTCAGGGCATAGTAAACGCTTATATACTGTATCAGGTTTGCAATGAATCACTATGTTATCCACCGGCTGAGGTTAATATTTCCGTACCATTGGTAATTGAGAGCGGTCCCGCGAGGGAAGATTATACAAAATTTGTTGCTCTCGCTGCAACGGTCAGCGATTACGGGGAAATCAACCTGGACCATGCCATAGCTGCCGGGTTCTGGTCATTTGTGGCCTTGGCAATTTCCATGGGCTTCCTGGCCTTGCTAACACCCTGTGTATTTCCCATGATACCTATTACCGTATCATTTTTCACTCATCAGGGTGAATTGGAGAATCGAAAACCCATTAATCAGGCTCTGGTTTATACGCTGGGTATTGTGGCAACATTTAGCATTCTGGGCATGATCCTGGCGGTTACCTTGGGAGCTAGTGGCGCTAACCAGTTGGCGGCCAATCCCTGGGTGAACCTGTTTATCGGTGCACTATTCGTTTATTTTGCATTGTCTCTTTTTGGCGCTTATGAGATCCAGTTACCAAAAGGTTTGCGACAGTTTTCTCTTGAACAGGAAAAGCGTGGCGGTTATGTGGGTACGTTATTCATGGCGGTCACATTTACCCTAACGTCATTTACCTGCACCGTGCAGTTTGTGGGCCTGTTGCTGGTTGCAGCTGCACAGGGGCAATGGTTCTGGCCCTTACTGGGTATGATTGTTTTCAGTGCTGCGTTTGCCTTCCCGTTTTTTTTCCTGGCCCTGTTTCCCCAATACCTGGCAAAGATGCCCAAATCAGGGGGTTGGCTCAACGCTGTAAAAGTTGTGATGGGCTTCCTGGAAATGGCCGCCGCTTTCAAGTTTTTCAGCAACACCGATCTAGTTTGGGGCTGGGGTGTTTTCACCTTTAATTCTGTTCTTGCCATCTGGACAATGATCATGTTTTTCACGGGCATGTACTTACTGGGTAAGATCCAACTGCCCCATGATTCCAAAGTTGAAACACTGGGTGTTCCGCGGATGGTTCTCAGCTTATTTTTCCTGACTTTTTCCCTTTACATGAGTACTGGTCTTTTCGGTCGGCCGATCCATGGGTTGATATATTCCTATCTACCTCCACAGCTTGGACAGGAAATAGGTGCGGTAGAAAGAGAAGGTGAAACTGAAAAATTTTCCTGGTACTCTGAACTTGAGCCAGCACTTGCTGAAGCTAGAATTGTTCAGAAACCTGTTTTTATCGATTTTACCGGCTATACCTGTACAAATTGCCGCTGGATGGAAACCAATGTTTTTACTCTAAATGAGGTCCAGGCCAGGTTTAACGAATTTATCCTGGTCCATTTATATACTGATGGGGGCGAGAATTACAGGGAACACCAGAGATATGAGATTGACCGCTTTGGTACGGCTGCATTACCCTATTATGTTATATTAAGCCCAGAAGATGATGTGCTGGCGACGTTTCCCGGTATGACTAGAAACGTGGATGAATTCCTGGATTTTCTTGATAAAGGACTAGCCGGTTAGTTGGATTACTTAATGAAAAATTTTCAAACAGTTACAATTATATCCTGTCTGATACTATCAGTAGGCTGTGGGCAAAAAAATGAAAATAAAAGTTCTGCTGCCGAACAGAGCAAGGCTGTATCAGAAAAGGTGGCTAAGAATAACACCCCGCAGAAACCTACTGCCAGCCCAAACCGTCCGCCTGGATCAACTCCGGCTCCTGATTTTACCCTGGCCACAACCACTGGTGAACTAGTATCCATGAGTGACTTAAAGGGGAAGGTAATATTATTAAATTTCTGGGGTACATGGTGCGGCCCTTGCCGTATGGAATTACCAGATTTTATCAAACTGCATAATAAGTATAACAAAGATGGCCTAGAGATTGTTGGTATTACTATTAGACGCGGTGAATCCATTGAGGATGTGGCCAAATTCCAAGAACAATGGGGGCTGAACTATTTACTGCTCAATGATATAAACGGTAATGAGGTTTCAGAAGTTACCATGGCATATAGTCGGGCTATAGGACAGATGATCAATGGTATTCCCACAACACTAATAATTGATAGGGAAGGTTTTATTGTAAACGGTTTTGTTGGTCCTCGTAGAGAACAGGTTTTCTTTAACGCGATCGAGCCTTACCTCTGATACAAATTAACCGATCCATCCCATATTTGCCGGCTAACTTAATAGCTGGATTATTATTTTTTAATTTTCTTTTTAGTTATTTGTACGCTGAAGACTACTGGCAACAATATGTCCACTATAATATGGATGTGCAATTGGATGTGGTTGAAAAAACTGTAGGCGGCACTTCTAAAATTGAATACACTAATAATTCCCCAGATCCCTTGGATTATATTCATCTACATTTGTACCCAAACGCTTTTCAAAAAGGGTCTGTAAAATATCGCGAATTTACGCAGAATTACGGCCGTCGCTCTCGCGCAGAAAAATTTATAAAGGGTTTTGAGGATTTTTTCAGCAGAGTGGATGTACATAGATTTAAAATTACCAGTAATGGTACCGTCTTAGCCGATACGTTCAAAGTCCATGATACAATTCTATCAGCGAAATTGAATCAGGAACTGCAGCCCGGTCAATCGCTTACTATTGAATTAGACTGGGTTCATTATACTGGAGAACAGGTCGAACGGGCCGGTCGGGTAGATGATCAATATAACATGGCCCAATGGTATCCTAAACTTGTTGTTTATGATGAGCACGGTTGGCATAACCTTCCCTTTCATGCGACTGGTGAATTTTATGGTGAGTTTGGTACCTTTGATGTGAGCATCGATTTACCTGCATGGTATGTAATAGGTGCTACCGGCGTGGTTACAGAAGGTGATCCTGGCTGGGAAGCCGTTAGGGTGGATACTTCAAAGGATTTTGAAGAATGGCTGGAAGAATTCCAGGATAACAAAACAGAAGTGGATTCAACTCAGCGTCGAAAGGTATCTTTTCATGCAGAGCAGGTCCATGATTTTGCCTGGATCGCTTCACCTACTTTTCTGTATGAATCCGGATCATGGAATGATATTGATGTTCATGTATTATTTAATGAGGATAACGGTGAAAGTTGGACAAAAGAAGTGGTGGCCCGGTCTGAGCGAGCCCTGGAATGGTTAAGTACAAAATTCGGTATGTACCCCTATCCCCAGGTAACAACAACAGACCGCATTCGTGGTGGAGGCATGGAATACCCCATGCTGGTGATGAATGGTAGTGCAAGTGAAGGTCTAATTCTCCATGAGATTGGACATATATGGTTTTATGGTATTCTTGGTAATAATGAGGTAACTGAGGCTTGGCTAGATGAAGGTTTTGCAACTTTCCTGACCCGTTGGTACTTGATGGACCGCTACGGTGAACATGGGTTTGATTTAAAGAATACAAAAAGGTATAAACCTTTCCAGAAGAAGTATTGGCATTTCACTAATAGTCTTGGAAATAGTCAATGGTCAGTAATTAATTTCCAGCTTAGTGGCGCGGATGAGCCAATTAGTAAAAAATCTTACCTGTTTAAAGGTAACCGTTCATATGGATACAACGCCTATTCCAAACCAGGTGTTATGCTTGATGAATTGCAATACGTACTTGGTGATTCAATTTTTGACGCCGGGATGCAGGAATATTATGACCGTTGGAACCTTAAGCACACAAATGAAGCCCGGTTCAAAGCTGCAATAGAAGAAACCAGTGGTGAGGAGTTGGACTGGTTCTTCGATCCTTGGTTACATGATACCCAAATATTGGATTATGGTATTAAAGATTGGAAAAGTTCGCAAAAATCTGATGGTAAATGGGCCATTGATGTAGAGTTGGTAAAACACGGTACTCGGGAAATGCCCCAGCTACTGGAAGTGAAATTAGCGGACGGCAGCAAGGAAAGAATTTGGTGGAAAAATCATCAATGGCGAAAACAGGACACCTTTTCTTTTCAGTTATCCAAAAAACCAGTGGCAATTGTCTTGGATCCAGATGTGAAAACAGTGGATGTTGATCGTCGTAACAATCATTCCAATGGTCTACCCCGTAAATGGATGTTTCGTTGGCCGGGAATGAATTGGAATCATCGCGATTCCTACTTGCAGCAATGGTCTCCAGCACTTAATTACCATGAGCTTGATGGGTTTATGCCGGGATTATGGCTGAGCAGATCCTATGGATCCTGGCAGCGCATCGATATGCATATCAATTATGGACTCGAATCGCAGGATTTCTATTGGGACCTGCGTTCCATGCGCAAACCGGTACATCGCGGCACAGGATTACGCTATAATTTTCATGCTTTTGATCAGGGCGGACTTTCCGGTGTTAGCTGGAAAATGGATAAATCCTGGAGTCGTTGGAATTCCAGTTGGCCTGATTATAATTCATCCGTGGGCTTTTATAGTACTAATGCGACCGATACAAGTAGAACAAATTTGTTTGAGATCGGCCGTGTTATTATGGTATTTGGGAAATGGACTATTTCCAATAGTGGTCAATCGTTAAATGTGGAATTAGCTACAGCACCTGCAAAAATATCTGATTGGAACTTTAATCGCCTCACTCTTATCGGTAAAGTATCTAAAACGATAAAGGGGATCAAACTGCGCAGTCGATTTATTTATGGTCGCATGAATCACAGTACCAGCAGTTCTGTGCCGGGTCAGGAGTTATATACGATCAATGGTGCGGGCGCATTTGACACATTTTTACGACCTTATTTACGAGATGAATCCAGTTTTTACGGGAATACTACTTTACGTCAGCATTACCACCTCACCGGCGACGTAAATTTACGGGGCTTTTTTAATACGGATTTGGCTGGTGCCCAATCATTGATCGGTGCTACTGTAGAAGTAATAGCTAATGTACCAGTCGAATTTATAAATATTGATGCAGCCTTATTCACTGATATTGCTTATTTCCCGCGAGCGGATAATCTAATGGAAATCAAAGGTCTGCGCCTTTCCGATGCAGGTATTGGTTTACGGACATCAAAAAATATGTTTGGCAAGGAATTATACCTTAGGTTAGATTTTCCGTTGGTTACCAATGATTCGCGCTCGGGCAGAAAACAAGAGTTCCAATGGGTCTTTAGCTTCGAAAGAAGTATTTAGATATAATCGGGGATATTTCCGTATAGGGACCCCGCCCCTTGTTAAAACAATACATCTAATTTATTTCTATTTATTTTTATCTGGCGGCTGTGTTGACCTCAGTGATGATAATAAAACGACACCTGGTACACTACCTATTCAGACCTCATTTAAGGTAGAGGATTTTAAATCAGCAACGGAATGTGCAGTATGCCATCCTCAGCATTATGCAGAATGGTCCAGTTCAATGCACGCTTACAGTATTATTGATCCAGTCTGGATCAGCCTGCAAAAAAAACAACAGGTTCATAACTTGGCTAATGGTGTAGAAATAGGTGATTTCTGCATCCAATGCCATAGTCCTGTTGCTGCATTAACTGACCTGGTGGAAAATCATGTCGAATTGACAGCAGAAGTGATTAATACGTTCCCGCCCCAGGTAAAAGAAGGTGTCACTTGTGATGCCTGCCATCTGACGACCCATTTACCCGACCCAACAAATATCTCGATCGTTGACCATGATTATGAGACAGTTGATTTTAAATTGTATTCCAGTGACACCCGTTATGGTATTTTGGATGATCCTGTGGAAAATGAATTCCATAAATCAGTTTATCATTCCGGGTATGACAAATCAGAATTCTGTCAAAACTGCCATAACTTAACGGTAGATGAGCGAAATGCTGAAATTACTCAATTTGAATGGGAGGGTACCGCTTTTCAAGCCATGGGTATGGAATGTCAAAGTTGTCATATGCCGACCTACGCTGGGCAGGCAACGGTGGATGGTCCCGAACGGGATAATCTGCACCGGCATTTTTTCCCAGGGATAGATGAAGCGCTAATTGATTTTCCCGGTAAAAATGAGCAGCGACAGGCGATTGAAGACCTATTGCAAACGGCTGCAGAGATTAATTTTTTTGATACACCACCAGATACAATTACCGCAGGGATAGTCTGGGATGCGAAACTAATCGTATCTAATAACACAGGTCATAATTTTCCTTCCGGGACCACCTTTCCTAGACAATTATGGATTGAATTGATCGCCACTATTGGTAATGATACGCTTTTAACTTCGGGATGGCTTAATGCAAATGGTGATCTGCTTGACTTCTATACTGATCCTAGCGGTGAGCAGGATCCACAATTGCGTATATTTAATACCATTCTGTATGATGCGCAAGGCGATTCTGGCCTACTAGCAGTATCAGTAGAAAATATGGTAGCAATGACGGATCGTACTCTGCCCGTTAGCGGATCTCGAACTATAAATTATTCTATTAATATCCCAGTAGGGATAGAAGGTGAATTACTCTTTAGTGCCAAACTGCGTTTCCGATCCTTCCCGCCATTTTATTTACGCCACCTTGATTTAGAAAGTCTAATCGGGAATGTGAATATATTTGATATTGATTCATTAACGCAGACACTCTATGTATCGTCAAGTTAAAATAGTTTCCAGATCATTTATTATTACGTGCAGTCTTGTGGTCTTCTTACAGGGTGGCGGTTATAGCCGCACCCTTGATCCACCAATGAATATCAGTATCGATGGTCAAATTATGCCCCTTACTGGTGGGTTAAATCGCCCTGAACCGCAATTTCTTGATTGGAATGGGGATGGCATACTGGATTGTTTTATTAATGACCGTGATGGCCGATTGCAATATTGGGAGGGGCTAGTAGATTGGCAATTCGGGGATCGACCAATTTTCACGCTGATAACAAAGTTTTTCCAGGACTTGCTGGTGGGTACGTGGTTCAATTTTAACGATTTTGATAACGATGGTGATCATGATCTATTGTCTCATACACCAGGCACTGACTATGTGAGCTACTATACCAATGTGAATGGTATATTGCAGCTAGTGCATAACCAGCTGCATACACCATCCGGTTTTCCTGTTTATGGCGGACAGATCGTTATCCCTACTGTAGCTGATATTGATGCGGACGGGTATCTGGATTATTTCGTCGGCGATATTTCAGGAAGGTTGGCTTATTACGCAGGACAAGAATATTCAGATACGGGGCCGCAATTTGAATTTGTAACCGATTATTTTGAAAATATTCAGATTGTCTGGACACCGGGGCGCCATGGCGCTAACAGTATATCTTTTTATGATCTTGATAACGACTTTGACCTAGATCTGATCTGGGGTGATTTATATCAACCGGGATTGTTTTACCTGGAAAATTACGGGAATAACACAGACCCCCATTTCGTTGACTCGCTGATAGTGGATGATTTTCCCGGGTCGGGACTTCTAGAAACAGCTGGGTTCAATATCCCACGGATCATTGATTTCGAACCGGATGGTGCTGGTGACCTTGTGGTAGGTGTTCTTTCCGGCGCTTATGGAACCGATTATATCAATAACTTGGCATATTTTGAAAATATTGGAACAGGGGCAGCCTACGACTTCCGGCTGGTTACTATGAACCTTTTACCGGGGTTAGATCTTATTGGCGGCAGTAGGCCGGTGTTGGCCGATCTGGATGGTGATAATGACCACGACCTTGTGGTGGGAACGGAATTCAATCCAGATAACAGTTCCTGGGGTGGACAGATCTATTTTTTTGAGAATACCAACAATAATGATAATCCAGAATATGTGTTGAGTGATTCTTCATTTATCGATGATTTTACAACAACAAACTTGGCACCATCATTCTATGATTTAGACGGTGATGGTGATCTGGATGCGATCATAGGCGAATTCAACGGGTATTTACTTCATTATACGAATACAGACACTGGGTGGATCTATAGCGGACATTATCTAGGGCTAGATTTGATCGGGAAAACAGTTCCTGCCTGGGGAGACGTAGATCAGGATGATGATGATGACCTAGTATTAGGTACCAAGGACGGTATGGTTGCTATATATATTAATGATGGTGACATAAATACTCTACAACTGGCAGCTCAGCTGGATATTGGTGATGATGCTTCCCCGGCAATATTAGCCGATGGAACAATAGTCGTAGGTAATGAGGCAGGGGAATTAATACTGCTGCAATATGATGATATGGATACCCTTGCGATCCAGACCGCACTAGAATATCCCTATTGCGGCCAAAATCTGGCACCATGGCCAATTCCATTCTCTGGTTCAGAACAGGAAGATCTGTTAATCGGTTCCAAGGCCGGCGGCCTGCAATATCTGGAATACAGTGCACTAGCGATACAGGATGAGAGAAAAAATCATCCTGCAGATTTCAGTATCAAAGCCGTCTACCCGAATCCCAATAATGGTTATTGCAAAATTGATCTGGATATTGCTAAAGCAGGATTTTATGAAATATCGATTTATGATTTACAAGGCAGATTGGTCAGAATTATCCATCATGGATCCTTAAATAGTGGTCGCTATACTTTTACTTTACGTACGAATATTCCCTCAGGTATATACTTTATACAGGCTGAGACAGATGAGTTCTCTTCCGTCAAAAAAATGGTTCGGCTAAAATAAATAAGTGATCTAAAACACACTCATAAACGGTGGTAGCAAATATCGTTGATTATCAGGGGTGTTACATTAAATTCGGGGACATTATTTCTCGTCCCTAGTAGAGAATTGAATTAAAACACATTTATGTACTTGCGTGGAGGACTCAATTGTTAATCGGAAAACTGACTAAGGCCCTAATTTTTACCTTGGCTCTGATTACATACGTGATTGGTCAGGATTTCCGAGATGAAACGATCCAAATAACCTACCCTACAACCGGGACAATGATCGACACCAATTTTGTTGATGCCACATTCACTATAGCCGATTACTTTGACCTGGGAACACCAGGCTGTGCATCTTGCGATGGTTTCATTGAGGTCTTTGTTGATGGTTCATCTGTTGATTCGATATATTCCGCAGATGCCATAATTCCGCTAACGGGTCTCTCAGAAGGAGATCACACGCTAATTATTGAGGCGGTGGATCCTTCAGGAAACAGTTATTCAATCCCAGCCACAGATACATCAATCTTTACGGTCAATATGGTATCGGTTGATGACCTGTGTCCACCTTGGAACTTTTCTGTTGCCGCAGGAGATGAACGTAATTATTTGACCTGGGGTTACCCCAGCGCTGAACCCCCAGCAGAGTGGTATTATGCCCATAACGGTACTTTTGAAAATGCCTATGGATCTTTTGGTGGTGGACAAGGTCTGGCACAATTGTTCTTGCCCACAGGCTACCCAGCGACTATTCAATCAGTTCGTTTTCACGTATCTGATGGTGGCAGTTATACCCAAGATATTGAGGTAAATGTTTTCGCCGATGATGGCACCACACTTCTAGCGGGACCGTATACTGTAGGCGGTGATTCTGGTTGGGTTGAGGTGGATATAGATGACGCTGTTATTGAATCAGGCGGTTTTCTTGTGGGGACTTATAATGTATTGACAGGTGGTCCTTACATTTCTGTGGATACAGATAATTCCAGCGCCAGTCTATTTTTTGGCAATGCTACTACTGGTTGGAATGAAATGGGTAGCAGTTATGGTATTTTTGCCGAAGGTAGTCATGAAGCGCTTATTTCCGCTCCGGCTGGTCGAGCGGCTTGGACCAGCAGTGTTTCCAATAATAATATGGGTGATAATTTACCGCAGCCGGGTTCTGTGGTTGTTAATGCCAGCGGACTTACGATCAATCCAATTGCTACTCAAGAGCTTGGCAATCAAAACTTTGTAAATATAATTTATCCACCAGCTATCGAAATGATCGCCCGCTATCCATTGAATTTTAATGGTGTAGTCTATTCACGTCCACCAGATGATATACCAAGTAATTCTTCACGGGATATGATAGTTGGCTGTGGTGATTTAACAAATTTTAGTATATACCTTAGTGATGGTTCTCTTGTTGCAGCAGTTGACACCAATTTTTATACGCATGAAAGTTTGACCAATGGTACTGAATATTGCTACTATGTCGTAGCCAATTACAGTGGTGGTTCATCTACCCCTACGGAAACAATTTGCGTTACACCAGCAAGTTTTTCACCACCACCGATAACGAACCTTTACGGCATTGGCCTGGATGAGGAAGTTGCCTTGGACTGGACATCGCCTGATGTACCTCAATTAGGTGTTCCCTATAGTGAGGATTTTGATTCTGAACTGTTGGATCTATGGACCATGGAAGGAGATAACTGGTTTATCAGTACTACTGCAGGCAATCCAGCGCCATCCGCTTATTTTGCCTATTTCCCGACCCAGACCAATTATGAATTGAGTTTGACATCACCGGTTCTTCCTTATAGCGGAGGAGGCTCTTCGCTGGAATTTGATGGTACAGATGATTATGTACAGACAAATCTTTACCTTAATGATTTACCCTATACCATTATATGTAACTTTAAACCATATGTTGTATCGGGAGAACAATCGATTGTTGATACGGATATTGGTGGACATTATGGTCACTCAATCATATTAGGCTATGGTAATGGTGATAATACCATTGATGTGCAATATCATAATGGATCCTATAATTCTACCGCTGCTTGCACAGAAAATACTTGGTACAATGTAGCAGCAATTTATGAAAATGGACTCGTTAGTCTATATGTTGATGGAGTTTACATTGGCAACAAGTCTTATGGTCAGGGTACTCCTGATGGATCGACAGTTCGTTTTGGACGGCATAATTCTGGTGACCCCCAATGGTTCAATGGCATCATCGATGAAGTGGCAATTTGGGATACAACCTTATCAGCGGAAGCGATTAGTGATATTTATAATGGTCTTAATCCACTAGCTAGTTCCGATAATTATAATGTGTCATCTAATTTAATTGGCTATTGGGATTTTAATGAAGGTTCTGGAACAACTGTGACTGATCAAAGTGGTAATGGAAATGATGGTACAGTTTATGGTGCGACATGGGTCGGTAGTAATCAAGATGTTCTGCTCACCTATGATTTCATGCTAGATAACTGGAGTGCAACCGGAGCGGAACACCTAGCGGTGGAATACCGCGATGGTGCCAGCTGGTATTCATTAAGGGACTTTGCCAATACGGCCGATGTTCCCTGGGATACTTTTACGGATACGATTCCTGCACCAGAGGATAATATTCAGGTGCGTTTCCGGGCCTATGGTGAGAATTCCTTTAATTTAGATGGTTTTATCGTAGATAACGTGGCCCTGTCGACTATTTCTGGGAGTAGTTCGAGGGATTACGTAGATGGAGACTTCTTAGGATATAATGTTTATGTAGATACTATTTCTGCCCCAGCGAATTTGGCCTTGCTTGATTCATCCGGTTATATGGTAGGTGAT
>FAXC01000039.1_pt1 | contig 32451 bp, 35 predicted proteins | sample 734421 | NCBI WGS metagenome assembly FAXC01 (sample SAMEA3597868, study PRJEB11362) | hydrothermal vent metagenome | biome: marine hydrothermal vent biome; feature: marine hydrothermal vent; material: ocean water | place: Atlantic Ocean | collected 2010-09-19/2010-10-04 | reverse complement strand
TGGGCAGGTCATATTATATGGTGACCGTATTTCAGATGCTATGGATTACTTGATTAAAGAATCAACCCGGCGCAGAAAAATACAGGAAAAATTTAATAAAAAACATGGTATCACACCGAAATCAGTATATAAATCGACCGATCAAATCATGGGTTCAACAACTGTTGCCGATTCCATTCATGAACAGGGAAGTGATTCTTATGTGAGCCGGAAAGGGGACGATTTCAGTACAATGGATCAACGTTTGGCTGTGGATATGATGCGGCAGGAAATGTTTGAGGCGGCTGAGAACCTCGATTTTGAACGTGCTGCCCAATTACGCGATGAAATCACAAAAATAGAAAAAGAGTTGGAAAAAGCCTTTTAAATAGTATTTGATAAATTTGATAGGAATTCAATCATGAATATTGAACAAATCCAAAAAAAATCCGGTATCGTTGGAAGATCTGATGCTATTCAACAAGTATTGGAGATGGTTGCCCAAGTGGCGCCGGTGGGTATTTCGGTATTGGTTACTGGTGAATCCGGAACAGGTAAAGAAATGATAGCCAAGGCGCTCCATCAGGTCAGTAAACGATCGCACGAACAATTGGTTACTGTGAATTGCGGTGCAATCCCACAAGGAATTATCGAAAGTGAGTTGTTTGGCCATAAAAAAGGTGCCTATACAGATGCGCGGGAGGATCGTAAAGGATATTTTGAAACGGCACACAAAGGGATTATTTTTCTGGATGAAATCGCTGAAACACCACTCGAAACACAAGTAAAATTACTTCGTGTTCTCGAAACCGGAGAATTCATGCTAGTGGGAGCCTCAAAGACAAAAAAGACGGATGTACGTGTAATTGCCGCCACTAACAAAAATTTGGCTGATCTCGTTGATAGAGGTCAGTTTAGGCAGGATTTATATTATCGTTTAAAAACAGTGACAATTCATGTGCCGGCCCTACGTGAACGTGTTGAAGACATAAGTTTACTGGTAGAGCGCTTTGCATTAGAATTTACACGATCCAATGATATGGTTTACCGCGGTTTTATGCCGGAAGCAATCCGTGCGATGAAAAATCATCCTTGGAAAGGAAATGTACGGGAATTAAAGAATTTTGTCGATAGCATTATTGTTCTTGAAAAAGGAGAGCGTATCACAGTGGAAATGGTGGAAAGGCAAATGGGTTTTAATCCTAATGAAACTAGGGACAACTTGGCTCTACCAGTCGTAATGCAGCAGCCGCCAGAAGCTGCGGAACGGGAACTCATACTGCGTCAATTGTTTCTTCTACGTCAGGATGTGGAATTTTTGAAGCAATTGGCAACACAGGGACCTATGGTATCTGATCAAATTGGCATGCCTATTATGGGCCATAGCAGTGAACAGATTGCTCCCAGTCTCCATATCGATGAAGAATCGGCACTATTTATTAAAAATAGTTCCATTGGTGAATTGAACATGGATGATTTAGAGCGGGAAGCAATCGAGCGCACATTGAAGCTTTTTAACAATAACCGCAGAGCTACTGCTAAATCTTTAGGGATGAGTGAAAGAACGTTATATCGTAAAATTGACCAGTACGGATTAGAACGCAAAATTAAAATTAGATAATGATTAACTACAAAAACCTCCAATCTGTTTTCCTTTGGTATTTTTTGTTTGCCTTTACTGGTTGCATGTATTACTCAATGGCTGGGAGTATACCATCGCATATCAATTCCATTGCTATCCCTATTGTGGAAAATCAAACGGCTGAATTTGGAATGAGTGAATCGGTTACAGAGAATCTACTTTCTAAATTCAATGAAGAGAATATCCTCCGTGTTACCGATGAAGAACAGGCTACGTCGGTGCTCCGTGGTATCATTACCCGTGTGAGCGATGCGCCTTATACCTTTACTAAGCAAGAAGCAGTGACAGAATATCGTTTTACTGTCCATATGAATGTAGAATGGTATGATGTAAGAGATGATAAGGTATTGATGAAAAAGAATTTTTCAGGTTGGGGTGCTTATGGATTATCTGGTGATATTAGTACTGATGGTATTGATAATGATGGGGATGGCCTAATCGATGGCGATGATAATGATGAATTTGGCGACCCCCGAGAATTCGCAACCTCTGTAGCCGTAATAAAAATTGCGGAAGATGTTTTGAATGAGATTATGACATCATGGTAATTTCTAATCTTATTTAATTTAAAATGTGAGTGATATGACCACAACAATTCAACAATTAAAAGATTTTGAGGGGCAAGAAGTAACCTTGAATGGCTGGGTTTACAATACTCGTTCCATCGGAAAAATATGGTTTTTAATTCTTCGTGACGGTACTGGGCTTTTGCAATGCGTGGTGGTTGAAGCGGAAACGGATGATATCATTTTTAAATTGGAAAGCGAATTAACGCAAGAATCTTCAGTAACTGTAACAGGTACTGTTAGGAAAGAGCCGCGCTCGGTGGGTGGATTTGAATTGGGTGTTAAGCACATTGATGTCCATCAGATTGCTGATGAGTATCCAATTTCCAAAAAAGAGCATGGCACCGACTTTCTGATGAGCAATAGGCACTTGTGGTTGCGATCCAAATCTCAGAATGCGATCCTGCGGGTGCGACACCAGGTAGTCAAGGCTACAAGGGACTTTTTTGATGACAATGGCTTTACATTGATGGATTCTCCAATTTTGACGGCAAATTCGGTGGAAGGTACCAGTACACTCTTTGAATTGGATTATTTTGAGCGGTCTGCATTTTTAACTCAAAGCGGGCAGCTTTATGGGGAAGCCAGTGCAATGGCATTCGGAAAAATCTATGTATTTGGACCCACATTCAGAGCTGAAAAGTCCAAGACCCGCAGGCATTTGACTGAATTCTGGATGATTGAACCCGAAATGGCCTACTGTGATCTGAATGAAAATATGGAATGGGCAGAAAAATATGTCAGTTATGTGGTGCAGTGGTGCCTGGAGCACTGCCAGGAAGAATTGAATACGCTGGAACGGGATACAGCTAGTTTGAAGAAAGTGGTGCCCCCATTCCCGAGAATTACTTATGATGAAGCTGCCAAAATCCTTTCAAATAATGGTGTTAATTTTAATTACGGCAGCGACTTTGGCGGTACGGATGAAACGATCATCTCGGAGCAATTTGACCGTCCGGTAATGATTCATCGCTGGCCAGCAGGAATCAAAGCTTTCTATATGAAACGGGATCCTGAAAATGAAGAATTAGCTTTGGGTGTGGATATGATTGCCCCAGAAGGATTTGGGGAGATTATTGGTGGCGGTCAGCGTGAAGATGACCACGATATTTTATTAAAACGTATCAATGAGCACGACCTTCCGGTCGAACCCTTCCAATGGTATCTGGATCTTCGCAAATATGGTTCTGTTCCACATTCTGGTTTTGGCTTGGGATTAGAGCGTACAGTGGGTTGGATCTGTGGCACAAATCATATTCGTGAAACCATACCATATCCACGAACTATGTACCGCATCGAACCTTGATAAATTATACGGCCAGAATATCCGTTTTTGGCGGTCGGGATATCGATGACCAAACCTATGCTGACGCTGTTGAGATAGGAAAACAGCTTGCGGCGGAAAATTATTTGGTTTACTGCGGGGGCGGAGAAGGGGTTATGGAGGCAGTAGCGAAAGGGGTAAAATCAGCTGGCGGAACCTGTATTGGTATTTTGAAAGGTATGGATAGATCCGAAGCCAATGAATATATTGAAATTCCCATTTCAACCGGTATTGGAATTGGGCGCAATGCGATCCTGGCTTACAACTGTGATGTGGCTGTGGCAATATCCGGACAATACGGTACTCTGAGTGAAATTGCTTACGCACTACAACTGGATAAACCAGTGGTAGGATATGGAACTTGGGATATAAAAGGAGTACATAAAGAAAAAACTATATCAAAAGTAATAGATAAAGTTAAAGAATTATCAAATGGAAGATAATTCCTCTATTTCGTTGATCGTTAAGGGTAAAGTTCAAGGTGTTAGTTTTCGCTGGTTTACAGTTAGGGCTGGTAGGGAATTGGGCCTAAATGGATACGCCAAAAATCGGGCTGATGGTACGGTTGAGGTGCAAGCTGTAGGCAGGAAAATTGACTGCGATTCCTTAATCGACCAAGTAAAACAAGGACCTGCCATGTCGCAGGTAGACGATATAGAAATCTCCTGGGTTAATGCCAATGAAAAATTCACTGATTTTGAGATCCGGTATTAAATGAAAATTTCACTTTGCCAGATTAATCCAACTGTGGGTGCCATTGACCGGAATGTGGACCTGATTATGAAATGGTACCAAAAGGCGGTGGCAGCTGGTGCAGAACTAACCGTTTTTCCTGAATTGGTGCTGGTTGGCTATCCGCCCCAGGACTTGTTGCTACGTAGGCGCTTTATAAATAAAGCCGAAATGGCATTAAAATCGATTGCAGAAAAAACAACTGTTCCTATGATCATTGGTAACCCATTGCGGGAAAACGGGGAGCTCTATAACTGTGCTTTTGTCTGTAGCAATGGTGAAATCACTGGTCACTATAAAAAAAGACTTCTGCCTACATATGATGTATTTGATGAAGATCGTTATTTCACTAGTGGAGAATCTATGGAAGTAATTGAAGTTAGGTTCGGAGACAGTTTGGTTAAAATCGGTATGCAGATTTGTGAAGACCTTTGGGATGAAGACTATGCCTGCAATCTGGCGAAATCACTGAAAGAAAAAGGGGCGGAATGCATCGTTAACATCTCCGCATCTCCTTATCGGGTGGGTAGGCTGGCAGATCGTAGTAAGCTGATAGTAAGCAAAGTGACTGAAACAGCCCTGCCGTTTTTTTACTGTAATATTGTTGGCGCCCAGGATGAATTGATCTTTGACGGGCAATCCCTGGCGTATGATGGAAAGGGAAATCTAATAGGTCAAGGTTCCGCATTTGAAGAAGATATTGTATTGGTTGATCTGGAAAACCCAGTACCGATTCAGCTGAAAATCTCGGAGCGGGAACAAAAGATTTACAATGCACTCGTTTTGGGTGTTCGGGATTATTTCCGTAAAACAGGGTATAAAAAGGCAGTTTTGGGTTTAAGTGGAGGAATTGATTCCAGTCTTACTGGTTGTATCGCAGTGGACGCATTAGGGCCAAATAATGTGCATGGTGTCTCGATGCCGTCCCGATATTCCAGTGATCATAGCAGGAATGATGCTAAAACGCTAGCCAAAAACCTTGGTATTGATTATCGCACGATCTCCATTGAATCAATCGTAGGAGAATTTGATGAATCCCTGGAGGAAAGTTTTAATGGCAGTGAAACTGGTGTTGCGGAAGAAAATATTCAGGCTAGGGTACGGGGAAGCCTTTTGATGGCCCTTTCTAATAAATTTAATTGGCTCGTATTATCTACAGGGAATAAGACAGAATTGGCTATGGGATATTGCACCCTTTATGGTGATATGAACGGTGGTTTGGCTGTGATTTCGGATTTATCCAAAACAGATGTTTATGCTCTGTCGCGCTGGGTAAATGAAGAAGCGGGTTCTGAACGGATTCCTGTCAATTCGATTGAAAAACCACCTTCGGCTGAACTTCGGCCTGACCAGGTAGATCCCTTCGATTATGATGTAGTAAGTCCTCTTGTGTCAGCCCTCATTGAAGATGAAAAATCTCCTACTGAATTAATGGCAGAAGGGGCAGACCAGGAACTCGTTAAAGATATATCACGGCGAATCCGCATGAATGAATATAAAAGACGTCAGGCGGCACCTGGTTTGCAGGTAACATCTAAAGCTTTTGGCATCGGACGACGAGTACCGATTGTAAATCAATTTAATGAGCTGAACAATGATTAAATATATCCTAGTCTTAAGTCTACTGGTCTCTTTTTCATTAGGGCAAAAACGCACACCGGCGATGTATTGGGAATCACTAGAAATGAAAGAAAAAGTCGCGTTTGTTAACGGCGTTTATGCTGCCGGCGCCAAACTAAAATTTCATCACAGACAGGAAGTAAAAAAGCAGTTTAACCAGGATCCCAACTGGGTTGAGCCCTACTATATCGAACGCTTTTACGAAATTGTGGATGAACATCGATCAAAAAAGGCCGGCTATCAGGTTAATCTAGTGGCAGAGGCCATGGATGCTTTTTATTCCAATTATGATAATACGGCTATCCCATTGCTTGAAGCAGTACGGATTGTTTCTTTGGCCCAGGATGGAAATACGGAAAAAGCAGATCTTTATCTTTTGAAGGCCCAAAAACGTTATAAACCCTAAATCTAAAGGATATGTCTGCTGGTTATCAGACCCTTACTTGGAATACCCGCAATCAGTTCGGATCACCGGTAGCGGTCGGTATTTACTTTGACCAGATCCAGACCCGAGACTTTGTGAAAACAAAGAAAATGGTCCTGCTGAAATAGAATCAGCTAGAATTTATTTTATATTCCATAAGTGAAACTTCTTTTTTACCTCCTTCTGTTTCCTGTGTGCCGACCTGTCTGAAACCATATTTCTCATGAAAAATAATGGATCCTTCATTAGGAGGTTTCAAATTTACTTCGCAGGTGATGCGGGGTGAGCGTCCTTCAGTAAATTCTCTCAAATTATTATAAAAAGCCCAGCCAAATCCATTACTTTGGTAAGCGCGATCAATTACAATTCGATCCACATACATGAATGAATCATACTTTTTTTCAAACCATTGATAATTAGGGCTATGGTAATCTTTGCCCGGAGTGAGGGCAATTAAAAATCCGGCAATTGTATCGTCCAACTGCAATGTGCGAAAATAATCCACAGTCGAAAGAAAGTGTTCCATATCCTTTAAAGTAACACTACTTACAGCTGGGAGGGCTTCCATATTAATTTTAACTATAGTTGGCAAGTGTGCCGATACCGTCGGGGAAATTGTGAATATCATATTGAAATTTAAGGCACCTCATAACCTCTTTCTTTATTGATTTGCAGAGAAAGTACAATTAATTTCGCAGGCTTTTATTGAGCCGATAAAATTATGTTTAATCAGCTGGCAGACCGGTTCGACACGATATTCCGTAACCTTCGTGGTTTAGGGAAGATCACTGATTCCAATATTCAGCAGACATCACGGGAAATTCGCCGTGTTTTTTTAGAAGCGGATGTGAATTTCAAGGTGACTAAAGCATTTGTGAAGAGGGTGAAAGATCGTGCCGAAGGGACCAAAGTCCTGAAATCAGTGAAGCCTGGAGAACAATTCATCAAAATTATTCATGATGAACTTGTAAAATTACTGGGTGAGAAAGCTAAGCCACTTGAACTCGGCTCAAAAAAACCGGCAGTTATTCTGATGGCAGGTCTCCAGGGGTCGGGTAAAACCACTACCTGTGGAAAACTAGCTGCCCTATTGAAAAAACAGGGGAAATCGGTTTTGTTAGCTGCCGCGGATGTTTACCGCCCAGCTGCTATAACGCAACTACAGCAGGTGGGTAAAATGGTAGGTGTGCCGGTGTATGAACAAGGTGCCGGTGATCCGGTAGCTATTTGTCAAAGTGCAGTAGAAGAAGCAGGTGCATCCAATACCGAAGTAGTAATCTTGGATACCGCTGGTCGTTTACACGTAGATGGTGAAATGATGTCTGAGGTACAGGAAATTGCTGAAGCAGTATCCCCGCATGAAATTCTTTTTATTGTGGATGGTATGACCGGTCAGGATGCAGTGAATTCAGCTGTGGCATTTTCCGCCGCTCTTAAATTGACTGGGACTATTCTTACTAAACTGGATGGGGATTCACGTGGGGGCGCAGCCGTAAGTATTAGCGAAGTGACTGGTGTGCCGATCAAATTTATTGGTGTATCAGAAAAACCGGATGGCCTTGAAGTATTTGATCCAAAACGGATTGTAGATCGGATTCTGGGTTTTGGAGATGTGGTAACTTTGGTAGAAAAGGCCCAGGAAGGGATTAGTGAAGATGAGGCAGCAAAGCTAGAGAAAAAACTCAAAAATGCAACCTTTGACCTGGAAGATTTCAGTGCCCAGTTAAAGCACCTTCAAAATATGGGCCCCTTGGATCAGATCATGGGTATGATGCCGGGTATGAATCAGAAGATGATGAAAGGATTGGATTTGGATGACAGGCAGTTGGTGTGGACGGAAGCAATCATCAGTTCTATGACACTGGCAGAGCGGAGGGATCCAGCGATAATTAACGGCTCTCGCCGCATGCGCATTGCCCGAGGTTCGGGCCGGACTGTGCAGGAAGTCAACCAGCTTTTAAAACAATTTTCTCAAATGAAAAAAATGGTGAAAAAAATGAGCAAAATGAAACTGCCGAAAAATTTGAAACATGAAATGATGGGATTAAACTAAGGAGAACTACGAATTGGCAACAAAAATTAGACTAAAACGCATTGGACGAAGAAACAGACCATTCTACCGTTTGGTAGTGATGGATTCGCGTAAAAGGCGCGATGGGGCTGCAATCGAAGAGTTGGGTTGGTTCAACCCTATTGAAGCAGACAAACCATACAGTTTAAATGAAGAACGCATTCTACATTGGATGAAATTGGGTGCACAAACTTCTGAAGCGGTTCATGAATTAATGAAGCGCAGTGGCCTAGCACATCGCTGGCATTTGACCCAACAGGGATTAGATGAAAATGCGATTGAAAAGGAAATGAAAAAATGGGTTCTAACTCGTGAAGAAACATTAAAAAATCGCGCTGAAAAAGCTGAGAAAAAGGCACAGGAAGCTAAATTAAAAGCTGAAGAAACTGCGGCTGCTGCAGCTGATGCGGTAGAGGAAGCACCTGCTGAGGACGCACCTGCTGAGGACGCACCTGCTGAGGAGGCACCTGAAGAAGTAGTGGAAGAACAAGCTGATGAAGTAGAGAAAAGTGATTTGGAAGATGCGGCCAAAGATGAAAGTGAAGACGAAAAGCCAGAGGAATAAGAATCTCTTTTGGCTGAAGGGAGAATTGATATGAAAGAGTTTATAGAAACAATGGTGAAGCAACTGGTTGATAAACCAGATGAAGTTGAAGTAAAAACGGTTGAGTCAGATCAGAGTATTATTTTTGAACTCACCGTAGGTGATGGTGATTATGGAAAAGTAATTGGAAAGCGGGGCAGGAATATATCTGCAATTCGCACATTGCTTTTTGCCGTCAACGCCAAAGAGGGCGGTAAACGCGCTCGATTGGAAGTAATAGATACTATTGAAAAATAAACTTTTTGCTATAGCGAAAATCACACGGGCAGCTGGCCTAAAAGGTGAAGTAGGTGTTCGACCGTTAGTTCGTCAGTTTGACGATTATGTAACGGTCAAACCGCTTTTTATCGGATTTGATCCAAATATTGCTAGGGACGTCAAGCTTGAAAAAGTATCTGGTGTGGAGAAAAAGCGCCGTTTTCTTTTCAACGGTATGAAAACTCGAGATGAAGCTGAATCAATGATTGGGCAGTTATTGTTTGTTTCTGTGACAGACTCGGATCCGATCAATATGATTTCTCCAGATTTACTAGGAGCATCGGTGGTTGCTGATAATGGTGAAATCATTGGTGAACTGGTGGATATGATCAGCCTACCAGCCAATGATGTATATGTGATTAGGCATGGGAAAAAGGAAGTATTAATTCCGGTTATACCGGAAATTGTTTGTTCGGTGGATATACAGATGGGGCTTGTGACCATCACACCCATGGACGGCTTATTGGATTGAAGCACCAGATTGCAATTATTACATCGGTTCCGACATTAGTGGAAACGGTGGTTCAGTATTCCATGCTTAGAGAGGCAGTGACGCGGGAAAAAGTAGATTTCCACTTGATAGACCTGCGAGAATATGGTTTAGGTAATTATCGTCAGATTGATGACACACCATATGGTGGTGGTGCTGGAATGGTGATGATGGCGGAACCTATATTCAAGGCTATTGAAAATGCGATCCAATTAGTGGGCGGCACCAATGATTTAAGAATCATTTACCCCTCACCTCAGGGCAAACCCTGGAATCATAGATTGGCCGAAGAGAACAGCATTATAAAAAAGCTTATTGTAATTTGTGGGCACTACAAAGGTATTGATGAGAGGATCATTGAAAAATATATAAGTCATGAATATTCCATTGGCGATTTTGTCGTAACCAGCGGTGAAATTCCGGCGATGATCATGGTTGATAGTATTGTTAGGCTCATTCCTGGGGTGCTAAATAAGCTGGAATCAGCTTTAAGTGATACTTTTGCGGCGGATCTATTGGATGGCCCCCATTATACCCAGCCACGGGAAATAGAAGGCCTGGCTGTTCCAGAAGTATTATTTTCTGGGCACCATAAAAAAATTGAAAATTGGCGTAAAGTTCGCAGGGAAGAACGTACAAAGGAAAAACGTCCTGATATTTGGAAAAAATATTTAGAATTAAATGAATCGGAGGTAAACGATGAATAAAATTAAACCGATAGTAGAGGAACAATTGAAGACCGATGTGCCAGATTTCGGCCCTGGAGACACAATCGTAGTAGACGTGCGTGTGGTTGAAGGTGGCAAAGAACGAATTCAGAAATTCAAGGGAATAGTGATGGGCCGTAGGGGAAGTGATATTTCTGAAACATTTACCGTTCGTAAAATTTCCGCCGGTATTGGTGTTGAAAGAATTTTTCCTATCCATGCACCCGTGGTTAACAAAATTACAGTAGAACGTCGTGGTTCGGTCCGTCGTGCTAAGCTGAACTATTTACGTAAACTGACTGGTAAAGCGACACGTATTGCTGAAAAACGATAATACGCTTTTTCATTTTGTTATTAACCCTCGTTACCTTTAGGTAGGGAGGGTTTTTTATTTATGACGCGTTTTGAAAAGGTTATTCTGAGTGTTACCGGTGGCAGCCACCTATCGGTCCATGCTCTTATGCTGGCACTACCTAGCCTTATTCCTGTAATTCGTAATGAATTTAATGTGGGTTTAGATACGTTAGGGTTTTTGGTCACGGTCAGTGCCTTTATGTTTGGTTTGGGCGCCATACCAGCAGGGTGGGCTGAGAAACGTTTTGGTGGTCGCCAACTCTTATTGATTTACCAGATTGGATCGTCTATATCTGCTTTAATTGTTGCCCTTTCAGCGTCTTTCCAGATGATGGTGGTGGGCCTTGGTTTAATGGGGTTTTTCTGTAGTATTTATCATCCGGCAGGGCTGACCCTTATTTCTCATCGCATAAAAATTTTGACACGAGGTATGGCTGTCCATGGAATATTCGGATCAACTGGTTCTGCGCTTGGACCGATATTGGCAACTTCTTTGGCAGCTATTATTTCCTGGCGTGCATCATATGCTTTTCTTGGTATTTTTAATGGAATGTTGGCAATCGGCACATTTTTTACAATACCATATCGAAAACGATCTGAGATTCCTGAAGATGAATTTGAAAACCATGAGGAATCCACGAATAAACCTGCGCTCATTTTTTATTATTTGACTAATATGTTTATGGGAATGGCCTATTATGGATTCACCACTTTTATGCCAGTCCATTTTGCAGAGAACACTAATATCATTTTTCCGTCTATTTCAGCCAATATGAAAGCGGGAATTTTTCCTACAATGGTATTTATTGCAGGGGTGGGGGGGCAGCTGATAGGTGCAAGGGTTGGTGAACGTTTTCATAAGCCAACCGTACTTATATTTATTATTATGGCCAATATTCCATTTTTGCTCCTTATGGGATATACATCGGACCTAATCCTGATATTGTCAGGTATAATGTTAGGTATAACGTATTTCAGCAACCAGCCCATAGGTAATACCCTCATTGCTGAATTTACTCACAGCCAAAACCGGGGGTTGGGATATGGAATCAGTTTTTTCCTCAGTTTTGGTATCGGTTCATTTGCGGCTGGCTTCAGTGGATTGATTGCGGAAAATATGGGTGTATCCACTGTTTTTCCTGCTATGGCTATTTTATTAATTCCTAGCGTAATTTTTGCCTTCCTTATGAAACGAGCGGCGGGAACAGCTTGAACCTTGTTTTATAAATAAATTACCTTTTCCGTCCTTATGGAACAAAATCAACTTAAAGAACTCCCATCTGTATCTGAAGTATTACTTAAATGTAATAAGTATAAATCATTAAATAACAAGTATTTAACATATATAATAAAATTGGAAATTGATCACTACCGGGTTGTTGCCAAAAAAGGAAAGTTGATTCTGAAACGTAGCCAGGTTATTCAGGACATAGTAGCTGAAATTGACCGCTTATCGGACACCTCCATGCGACATGTCATTAATGGAACGGGGATCGTTCTGCACACTGGTTTGGGTCGTGCCCCCATGAAAGAAAGCACTGCAAAACAGGTGGCTAAACGGGTTTCAGGTTATACTAATCTTGAATTAGATCTTTTATCGGGGAACCGAGGCCAGCGCCAGGACCATGTGAATGGATTACTTGCGGCCCTGACGGGCGCACAATCTGCCATAGCTGTGAATAATAATGCCGCCGCAGTATTGCTAGCTTTAAATGAACTTGCAGAAGGTAAAGAAGTCATTGTCTCTCGTGGGCAACAGGTAGAAATAGGTGGTTCATTTCGCATTCCTGATGTAGTCAAAAAAAGCGGTTGCATCTTAAAGGAAATAGGTTCCACCAATCGTACTCATCTTAAAGATTATGAAAAAGCAATCGGCAAGAATTCAGGGTTGATTCTTTGGGTCCACACCAGTAATTATGTAGTGCGTGGTTTTACCAGCGAAGTAGATTTGGCAGACTTGGTTGATTTGGGGAGGAGAAAACGTATTCCAGTCATGGTGGACTTGGGTTGTGGTGAAATGGTTGATTTGTCAAAAAAAGGAATACCTACTCATCTACCTGTCCAGGATGTTGTGAAGTCTGGTGCAGGGATTGTAACTTTTTCAGGTGACAAACTGTTGGGCGGCCCACAGGCAGGTCTCATTGTTGGCAAAAAAACATTGGTCAATCGACTGAATAAGAACCCGATTTCCAGAGCGGTTCGCTGTGATAAATGGTCCCTGGCGTTTTTGGAAGAAACCCTACGCTCATTTGGAGATGATGGGCCATCCAAAGACAACCTTACCATTTCACTCATGACTAATTCAAGAGCGACACTACAAAAAAGAGCAAAAATAATTCTATCCTTTTTACCTAAAAAAACGGTAAATCTATTAGGCCTCACTCTGGTAAAATCTGAAGTAGAGGCAGGAAGCGGATCTCTCCCGGAAGAGAAACTAGAAAGTATGGCTTTTCGATTTAGTGAAAAAAATCGATCAGCATCAAAGTTGGCAAGCCAATTTAGAAAAGGTAAGATTCCTGTAGTAGGATATATACATGGAAATAAATTTTTTATCGACCTCAAAGCAATCATTCCAGGCCAGGAAAAAGATCTGGCAGGAGCCATCAGTGCAATACAATAGACAGGAAAATGTCGCAGATCGTCATCGGCACAGCTGGTCACATTGACCATGGGAAAACGGCCTTGGTCAAGGCCCTCACAGGTACCGATACAGATCGCCTAGCTGAAGAAAAATCTCGGGGGATGACCATTGATCTAGGTTTTGCCTACCTGGATAAAAATATTACTATTATCGACGTTCCCGGACACGAAAGATTCATCCGTAATATGGTGGCGGGCGTTTCTACTATCCACATTGCTCTACTCGTCATTGCAGTAGATGACGGCATCATGCCTCAGACTCGAGAACACCTCCATATACTTAGGCTGCTAGGGGTGAAACACGGGATTATTGCACTTACCAAAACAGACTTAGCTGAAGATACTGATTGGATAGACCTTATTGAATTAGAGATCCGTGACTTGATTTCTGATACGTTTTTAAAAGAAGCGCCTATCATTCGAACGTCCGTAGAGACGGGTGAAGGAATTGAAGTGCTAAAATCTGAGATCACCACACAGTCTAAAGTTATACAAACGAATTTAGACCGGGAATTTTTCCATTTGGCCGTAGATCGTGTTTTCTCAAAAACTGGCTTTGGATCAGTAGTAACGGGAACAGTTCTATCTGGAAAGACAAAAACCGGTCAGGAATTAGAGATCATACCTGGAAATAAAAAAGTGAAAATACGTGGGATGCAAACCCATAACACCGAAACTTCGGTTGTGAAAATGGGAGATCGGGCTGCTATCAATCTGGCGGGGACAGAATTAGAGAATCTTTATCGCGGTACTGTAATTGCTGAGCCAAATTGGGTGAATTCAACGGAGAAATTGATTGCTCGTGTAACAATGATTGCTGATACGAAATGGAAGTTAAAGAACCGTCAGCGCGTTCACTTACACATCGGTACAGCGGAGGTAATCGCCAAAGTTATGATGATGGAAAAAGTATTGGAGGCTGGGCAAAATGGGAACGTGCTTTTTCTATTGGAAAAACCAGCAGCGGTGATCATGGATTCACAGTTTATCATCCGTAGTTTTTCTCCTATGGAAACGATAGGCGGTTGTATTGTCTTAGACCCAAATCCAATATCAAATAAATCTGCACTAAAAAAGTGGATGAAAATGATCAGTAAATCCCAAGGCGAACGATTAAAACAATTTGTGGAATATCTTTGGAAATCTCCGAAATCTGCAGGGAATTGGGCCCGGGATTTTCACATTTCAGAAAAACAGATTAAATCTTTGATTAAGGATGAAAGTATATTCAATGAAAAAGGGTTTCTGTTTACTCCAAAAATGCGGGATGAATCCATTGATTTACTCCGGTCTATACTCCAGAATTTTCACGAAGAGAATCCCTATGCAAAATCCCTTTCTCAAGTTCGAGCAAAAGAAATATCTGGATTTAGTGTGAATTGGTTATCTTTTTTATTGGTGAAAATATCGGATGAACTTATTTATTCAGAAGGTGGGTATGCACTTAAAAGCCATGCCATTGTTTTATCGGATTTTGATAAAAAATTAGCAGTAACCCTTGAAAAAGCCATTAGAGATGCCAATTTTGGTTTGTTAACTGCAGATCAAATCCCATTAGAAAATCCTAAAAAGACAATTGAAATTTTGCATATACTTAAGGATCGAGGGAAGATTATGACGTTGGCGCATGGATTGTGGATTCACGTAGAGGTATTGGATAAATTGAAGAATGAATTATCTAGATATTTTTCATCCAAACCTGAAATGAAAGTAGCTGACTTTAAAAATATCACCAATACCAGTCGGAAAACTGCCATACCCTTGCTTGAATACTGTGATAAACGAGGCCTCACAGAGCGAGATGGGGATGTACGCCTGAAAGGAGAGTCCCTTGCCTAAGGACACCGGCACGCCTCTGATGCGTCAATATATGGAAGTAAAGACGAAATACAGTGACACCATTGTTCTGTTCCGTATGGGAGATTTTTATGAAACCTTTAACGAAGATGCAAAAACCGCTGCAAAAATTCTAGGGATTGTACTGACAAAAAGAGCCAATGGTGCCGCCGCCGATGTGCCATTGGCGGGATTCCCATACCATGCTTTAGATAATTATTTGCATAAATTGGTGAATGCCGGACACCGTGTGGCCATTTGTGAGCAGGTAGAAGATCCCAAATTAGCAAAGGGAATTGTGAAGAGGGAAGTGATTGAGGTAGTAACACCTGGGACGATTACCTCTGAACAGGCTTTAGACCAAAAAGCCAACCAGTATTTGGCCTCGATTCATTTTGGGAAATCTAATGTAGGTTTTGCGGTCTTAGACCAATCCACCGGTGAGTTTTTCATCGGACAATGCTTGCCCGAGAAGTTGGCAGAATCATTACGGAAAATTTCACCCCGTGAAGTATTGATAGCCGAAACGGTTGTTTATTCAACAGCCAAATGGTATCGGGAACTAAAGCCTTTTGTCACGAAAGTAGAGGATTGGCTTTATAACTATGACCAGTCATATCGGACTCTTATCGATCATTTTAAAGTGAAATCGTTGAAAGGATTTGGCTGTGAACATTTGAATGAAGGGATAATTGCAGCGGGCACCATTTTTCATCATATCACCCAGTCTCTAAGTAGCGCCGTGGATCATATTTCAACCATCCGGCCGATCCTTGATGAATATGTAATGGGATTGGATGGATTTACAGTTCGGAATCTGGAGGTTTTTCAAAGTCTAGCTACCCAAGGTACTCACGGGACCTTAATCGATATACTAGATAAAACAGTTACAGCCGGGGGAGGGCGTTTGCTTAAACAATGGCTAAATCGGCCTATTACCTATCTGAAACAGTTGAATCGACGGCTTGATATCGTTGAATCTTTTCAAAAGAAAAATCGCACATTGGAGGATACGCAAAATTGCTTAAAAAATATATCCGATATTGAACGTATTCTTGGCCGAGTGAATAATGGAAAAATTACTCCTAAAGAAATCAATGGACTCCATTATAGTTTAGTACAAATCCCTGAATTGATTTCCGTGTTGAAAAATTCTAACGATACGCATCTCAAAACCTTTATTCAGAACTTTGTCGATACGGATGGCATTAAGGATCGGATTGCAGAAACACTCAATCCTGACGCGCCTTCACAAGTGAAACATGGTAATGTGGTATTGGATGGTATAGATCCTGAACTCGATGAACTTCGGAAGCTTAGCATCGGTGGTAAGGAATGGATTGCCAATTTGCAGAAATCTGAGCGGGAAAGAACTGGAATTCCATCATTAAAGATCGGTTATAATAAGGTATTTGGTTACTATCTTGAAATCACTAGGGTTCATAGTGAAAAAGTGCCGGAAGAATATATCCGGAAACAAACGTTGGTGAATGCTGAACGTTATATCACTCCAGAATTAAAAGAGTATGAAGAAAAGATTCTTTCTGCGGAAGAGAAAATTGAATCTATTGAATCACGGATTTTTCATGAGCTGTGCCAATATATTTTGTCACAGGCAGGTGTATTGCAGGAAAATGCAGCTGTCTTAAGTCGATTGGATGTGCTATCTAATTTTGCATGGGTGTCTATATCCAACAAATATACGCGTCCGATATTCACCAAAGCGGGTACTATCAAAATCAAAGCTGGTCGCCACCCTGTAGTTGAACAACTGCTTCCAGCTACGGAACGATTTATTCCTAATGATCTATCCATGAATACAGAAAAAAGTCAAATCCATCTTATTACAGGGCCGAATATGGCCGGTAAATCCACTTATCTTCGTCAAGTCGGCCTTATTGTCCTGATGGCTCAGATAGGGTGTTTTGTACCGGCAGAATCGGCGGAAATCGGTATTGTGGATAAACTGTTCACCCGCGTTGGAGCCAGCGATAACCTTGCGGGGGGCGAAAGCACCTTTTTAGTAGAGATGAATGAGGCAGCCAATATTTTAAATAATGCAACGGAGAAAAGTTTAATACTGCTTGATGAAATTGGCCGAGGAACGGCTACCTACGACGGATTATCGCTAGCCTGGGCAATCACGGAATATTTGCATCAAAAGAAGGAAGTGGCGGCACGAACCTTATTTGCTACACATTATCATGAATTGACGGATCTTGAAAATACTTTGGAACGGTTAGAAAATCACCACATCGCAGTAAAGGAATTTGGTGATAAAATTGTTTTTTTACGCCAGATTATGCCCGGTCCCGGGGACAAGAGTTATGGGATTTACGTGGCTCAGATGGCGGGATTACCCAATCAGGTGATTTCACGAGCAAAAGAAATATTAAATTTTCATTTGACAAATCATCCCACCGATGAACAAGGCAAAAATACATTTGTTGAAAACCAAATTTCTATGTTTGCAGAACAAGAATCGGAATTAAAAAAAGATTTATCGAATTTGGACCTCATGCAGATTTCACCGCTGGAAGCGATCAAAAAACTAGATGAATTAAAGAAAAAATATGACCTATAACCCAGCCCCATTTTATCCTTCATCGGTCAGAAGTTGTACCAGGATGATATTTGTGGTTTTTTTTGTTTCGCTGGGATGTGCTGAATCTTATTGGGTACGTTATGGATGGCAGGTATTTCAAAGTGCAGGCGATGCCAGAATCCTAGCTTTGGGCGGCGCTGCGGTTACCGATTATGGTACATCTGTATCGCCTTTATTCAACCCTGCCGCTAGCGGTAAAGTTGGCTTCCATAATGTGAACTACACGCATCAGAGCCGTTTAGCAGGTATGATTAGTAGTGATCTTTTGGGATTTCCAATCCGCAATTTTTCACGTCCCTTAAATTGGATTATTATTCATGAAGGGATTGATCAGATACCTGATACACGAAATATCCTTCTTGATTTTGGTTTGGATGGTGTCCCCGGTACTGGCGATATTGGGGAAGGAAATGGTATCTTGGATGAAGGCGAACGATTAGATGAAAGTAAGCTGAAATATTTTTCTCAACGTCAGTTCGGGGTACACTTAAGTACATCATGGAAAAGAGAAAAATATGAGATTGGATTAGCCCTGAAATCTCTGTATCATAGTCTAGGAGAATATTCTGGCACTGGTATTGGGCTTGATGTTGGCATATTAGCAACCCCTTGGGAGAATGGTAGATTCGGGCTCACCATTCGGGACGTCACTACAAGTTGGCAGGTTTGGGATAGTGGTACCGTAGAGCGATTCAAGCCCACCGTTATTACAGGTATATCTCATACCTATCGCTTAACTCAAATACCTTTATCCTTTACGGGTATGGGTAACATAGAACTGGATGCTTCAGGACAAACTTTAGATGATGATTTTAAGGTTGGGAAATACGGGGGAACAACCAGAGCCGGTTTGAATATTGTTTATGATTATAAAATTTCTATTCGACTCGGTAAAAATACTGTTGGGTCAATAACAGCAGGAATTGGTCTTAGTTGGGAGAATTTATCTTTGGATTATGCTTTTATAAATGAGCCATCCGGTTCGGATCTAGGAGCTACCCATTTGGTATCACTGGCATTGAATTCTGACTGGATCCGCGGATATATCGAAAAGTTATAATTTCTTGCGGCATCTTTACATGCCAAGTTTTCGGACGATCCAGTCTGGAGCATATTTCATAATGGGTACCATAAAAACTTTCCATTGCCAAGGAAAAATGAAGACTTTTTTCTTTTTGTTCACTGCCTGAATGATCTTGTCTGCGGCTAAATCTGTATCCATGAGAAAAGGCATTGGGAAATCATTGTTAGCGGTCATCTCACTTTTGATAAAACCGGGACAAACAGCTGTGACTGATATACCATATTTATGAAGGGCGATACCCCATCCCTGGCTGATATTTCGTACAGCTGCTTTTGAACCACTGTAAGCGGAATGGTGGGCCAATCCACGGAAACTGGCCACAGAACTTATGACAGCGATTTTTCCACTTTTCTGTTCTTTAAAATGAGGTATAAATGGCATTACGACATTTGTGACACCTAAAATATTTACGCTCAAGATTTGATTCATTGCATTTGAACGTCCAGAACTAAGTTTATCTGGGTTGCCTATTCCTGCATTGGCAAAGACACTGTCCACTCTGCCAGGAAGTTCGATAAAATCTTGGATTGCCTTTTGACATGCATCTCCATCCAATACATCAAGGGGATATACTTTTGCATCACTACCATACTCGAAACATTTGCTGGCAACATTCTTTAATCTGTCCTCGCGACGGGATGCCAATCCTACAAAATAACCTTGTTTGGCGTAGGCATAAGCGAGATATTCACCGATCCCGCTGCTAGCGCCAGTAATAAAAACTTTTTTCATATGATTAATCATAATAACTAACTATTAAAATTATATTATAAAATCTTATAGGACTAATGGATACTATCATGGAAAAATTTAATTTAAGGAAAGGTCATCAATAATTATTATTTATTAATATAATTTGTCTGATTTGTAAGAAGTGTTTATTTATAGAACTAATTGTGATACGTTAAAGATAAACTGTAAACTCACAGACTTTTTTTGAATAGAAAACAGATGATTCAGAGTATGACAGGATTTGGCCGTGGAACGGCTGGAAAAGGTAGCAGCAAAGTAATTGCTCTCATCAAGGCAGTGAATGGCCGATTCTTAGATATTAAAATCCGGGGTATTGATATAAATCCTGCTGATGAAAAAAGTATTCGAGACATAATTTCAGAAAAGCTTACCCGCGGTACGATTCATGTTAATTTGGAGTTTGAGGGAAATGGTAAAACACAATCCTTATCTTTCAATAAAGATCGCTTTGAAGCGATAGAAGGAATTCTGCTAAAGGTTCAAAAAGAATATGGCCGACACCTAGATTTAGGCGATATAGTCAATGCCAATGACCTTTTTACCTATTCAGATACTGAATCTATTGACTCAAACCAGTTAGGTAAAGCAGTGGATAAAGCTTGCAATGAAGTAATCCAAATGAGAAGAACTGAAGGGGGAAAGCTCAAAAGTGATTTTGAAAGTCGATTATCTAAGCTCGAGGGTATCTTAAGTCAGCTTGAAAAGGAGTTACCGGAAGAATTCAATAAGCGTGAAAAACGGTTCCGTGCTCGAATATCTGAATTATTAAATGGGACTCCGGTAGATGAAAATCGTTTAGCGCAAGAAATTGCTATAATAGGAGAAAAAGCTGATGTGACCGAAGAAACAGTCCGTTTAAAAAGCCATTTTCAGCAATTTAATTCTCTTTTAACTATTGATGCACCTACTGGGCGTCGATTGAATTTTCTAATCCAGGAAATGGGGAGAGAAATTAATACGATTGGGTCAAAAAGTTATTCTGAAAAGGTTGTAAGCCATGTGATAACTTTGAAGGATGAGGCAGAAAAATTGCGGGAACAAATTCAGAATATTTTATAAATAATGAAAAATTTAATTATCTTATCAGCACCTTCCGGATCCGGAAAAACGACTCTATGCCGTGCACTTCAGAAACGGGATGGATCTATCCGTTTTTCTGTTTCATGTACCACCCGAGCGAAACGCAAAGGTGAAATTGATGGTGTTGATTATACCTTCTTGACTGATCAAGAGTTTAAAAAGCGAATTGATAACGGTGAATTTTCTGAGTGGGAACAAATCCACGGGAATTATTATTACGGTACCTTAAAAGCAATTTTAGAGGCGGCCATACTACAGCAGGAATTACTGCTGCTAGAATTGGATGTCAAAGGTGCGATGTCGATTAATAATATATATTCTGAAAAGACTTTGTCGATTTTTGTAGAGCCCCCCAGTATGGATGATTTGCACACCAGACTGGTAAAGCGGGGAACTGATTCAGAAGAAAGAATTGCAAAAAGGTTGGAACGGCTAACTGCAGAATTAGAATACAAATCCAATTTTGATCATCACATAATCAATGATGATGTGAAACATGCCGTAGATGAGATTATGGATATTATACAACATGAAAATGAGGGAGTATATTATGGGTCTTAAACCACTATCTATTCAAAAAATGGAAGATAGGACTGATGATGTTTATGAGGCAGTTGTTGTCATGTCAAAAAGAGCAAAACAAGTGCTAAACAACAGAATCATGGAAAAAATGATGGATGCCGCCATCGAAGATGTTGAAATGGGCGTTTATGACCAAGTCGTAGATGAGAACCCTGAAGATTATGTAGAATCGGAAAAAGCTACTACTGTTGCTGTCAACGAATTTATGGATGGCAAATTAGAATGGGGTGAAACGGAAGTAGAATCCTAAGAGGTCCTAGTGAACTGTTAGCAATTTATGGGTTCAGTTTCTTCCGATGCCGTAAACCGTTATTTAAAGCAAACCCGTGAACTTTACGGGGATGAACTATTTCTCGAATCGAACCCTGTCTCAGAAAAAAAAGATCTCCAAACAAAACATCTTATATTTCCTGCTGATTTAGATTCTTTTCATCAGCAAATTCACAAGTGTCAGAATTGTCGGCTAGGTCAATCCCGTACTAATTTTGTCTTTGGTGTTGGTGACCCCAATGCATCCTTAGTTCTTGTAGGGGAAGCACCTGGTGAACAAGAAGATTTAAAGGGAGAACCTTTCGTAGGGCGGGCAGGTCAATTATTGGACAAAATTTTAGCTGCCATTGATCGATCTCGGGAAAAAGATGTCTATATCTGTAACGTACTGAAATGCCGGCCACCGCAAAATCGTGATCCACGATCAGACGAGATTGAGCAGTGCGAACCATATTTAATTCATCAAATTAATTTGATTCAGCCAAAACTCATTGTAGCTTTGGGTCGCGTGGCCGGAAAGACCCTTCTCAATGTGGATAATTCGTTGAAAAGTATGCGCGGTATTCTGCACAATTATCATAATACGCCACTGATTGTGACTTACCATCCGGCTGCATTATTGAGGAACCCAAATTGGAAACCGGAAGCATGGAAGGATTTTAAATGGATCCGTTCCATGATTGATGCATAAATATAATGGCAAAGAATAAGGAATTAGGACTTAATGCCCAACCGCAGGCATTGGAAGCTGAACAGGCGGTGTTGGGCTCCATGCTTACATCAAAAGAAGCGGTAAGTAAAGCTATGCAATGGGTATCTGCTGCTCAATTTTATAAAGATGCCCACGTTCGGATTTTTTCATGTATGGTGAACCTTTTTGAAAAAGGTGAACCTATTGATGCAATCTCAGTTGTGGATCGTCTTAAGAAAAAAAAGGACTTAGAAAGTGTTGGAGGCGCTTATTATATCACTGGATTAGCCGAGTCCGTACCGACCACTGCCAATGTTGAACATTATGCTAAGATCGTATTAGAAAAGCATACTTTAAGAAAATTAATTCAAGTATCACATGAAGTATCAAAAGAAGCATTTGAAGATGTACAAGACGTAGATGATATTCTGGATTCAGCTGAATCAGCCATTTTCAATATTTCCGAGAAAAGACTTCGTGGTGGTTTTGAGCATATTGATCCAATACTGCACAATACCTTTGAAGAATTAGATAAAATTGCGTCCAAACCCGGTAGTGTGACCGGTGTACCATCAGGGTTGATGGATTTGGATGATATCACATCTGGGTTCCATTCCGGTGAACTGATTATCGTCGCTGGTCGTCCAGGAATGGGTAAAACTGCTTTGGCGCTTTCTATGGGTCGAAATGCAGCAGTTATGGACAAAACGGGTGTGGGTATATTTAGCCTTGAGATGGCGAACCATCAATTAGCTATGCGACTGCTATGTGCCGAAGGTCGTGTGGATAGTCATCTTGTGCGAACGGGAAAACTTCCAAAGTCACAATGGAAAAATTTAAGTATTGCTGTAGGACAATTAGCTGAGGCACCGATTTACCTCGATGATACGGCAGCGATGTCCGTTTTGGAAGTAAGGGCCAAGGCACGCCGGTTAAAGGCGGAACACGATATTGGATTATTAATTGTGGACTATATTCAGCTAATGACTGGACCAAAAGGCTCTGAAAGCCGCCAACAGGAAATTTCACAAATTTCGCGCTCTTTAAAAGCCTTGGCTAAAGAAATTGAAGTACCCGTTATTGGATTATCTCAATTGTCACGTGCAGTGGAAAGCCGTAGTGACCGTCGCCCACAATTATCTGATCTTCGTGAATCAGGTGCAATTGAACAGGACGCAGATGTAGTAATCTTTTTATACCGACCGTGGGTTTATTCCCAGGAGGATGATGACCGTGGAAAAGCAACAATAATTGTTGCCAAACAAAGAAACGGGCCAACAGGAACTATCGAGGCAACTTTTATTGATCGTTTTGCACGCTTCGAAAACATAGCGACCTTCGCTGAAATGGAAGCAGAATCACCTTTCTGATGGAAAATCCCATAACCAAATTTGCCCCTTTTCTAGTAGGAGAATTTCCTAAACCATTTCAAGAACTTTTGGATAAAGTGACTTCGAATGAGCCATTGACTGAAGATGATTTAAAAAAAGAATTATGGAGTGCATATGAATTTGGTTTTCGTCATCATGAGGGACAAAAAAGACGATCCGGTGGGTCTTATTTTGAAAATCATTGTGTAGAAGTTGCTAAAATTCTAGCAGAATGGAATATGGATCATATTACAATTATTGGTGGACTGCTCCATGATACAATTGAAGATACGGAAGTAAATTTCGAAGATATCGAGAAAAAGTTTGGAGCTGACGTCGCTAATTTAGTAAATGGTGTTTCCAAGCTGAGTGGGATCCGCTTTACTAGTCAAAAAGCAAAGCAGGCAGGTAATTTTATGAAAATGCTTATATCTGTAGCCCAGGATCTTCGGGTAATCATCATCAAATTTGCCGATCGACTTCATAATATGTCCACGATTGAATATTTGCCACGCATAAAACAACATCGAACTGCCATAGAAACGCGTGACGTTTATGCCCCATTGGCCCATCGATTAGGAATGGCCAGAGTGAAGTGGCTACTTGACGATTTAGTCTTGAAAACCTTGAATCCAGATGACTATAAAAAAATTGAAAAAAAGCTGAAATCTTCTCATAAAGGTCGTGAAAAATATATTAAAACAATTACCGATGTACTTTTAGATGAATTAGAGGAATATAATATAGCACCAAAGGTATATGGTCGACCAAAGTCACACGCCTCTATTTATAGTAAAATGGTTGAACGCGGTAAAACATTTGAAGAGATTTATGATATATTGGCTGTTCGAATTGTTGTTGATAAAATTGAAGAATGCTACCTTACGCTAGGTGTACTCCATCAAAAATTCAAACCAATTCAGGAACGATTCAAGGATTTTATTGCCACCCCAAAGAGTAATGGATATCAATCTATTCATACAACTGTTATAGGTCCAGACGGGAAGCTGGTAGAAATCCAGATTCGAACAGAAGATATGGAACAAACAGCTGAAATTGGTATAGCTGCACATTGGCGCTATAAGGATGAGAATGGTGCAGAAACCAAGGGTGTTGATTCTCACGTGAAATGGCTGCGGGAATTATTAGATATTTTACAGAGTGAAGAAAATGATCCAAAAGAATTCATGCACATGTTAAAAATTGATTTATTCGGCGATGAAATTTTTGTATTTACACCAAAAGGTGATTTAGTTCAATTGCCCGTAAAATCGTCGCCGATTGATTTTGCGTATCATGTCCATACTGAAGTGGGTCAAACATGCTTGGGCGCAAAAATCAATCATAAAGTTGTACCGTTGAATACTGAATTACAAAACGGAGATACAGTTGAAATAATTAAAAGCAGTTCTCAAAATCCTAATTATGGATGGCTCAAATTTGCTGTTACTTCCAAAGCGAGAAATAGGATTAAACGCTATTTAAGTAAAAAAGAGCGAGATGAAAGTATTAAAATGGGCGAAGAAATTATGACTAAAAGTCTCCGCCGTTTGAAATTGATAAATCTATTGGATGAAGTAAAAGATGCATATAAGAAATTTGGGTTTGGCGGTACAGATCAACTAATGGAAGCAATTGGAAAAGGTGAAATTTCTATTCGAGATATTTTGGATAAAATTAAACCTGATGAGGTGCAGACTGAAGAGGTTGAACCTGCTAGTTTCTTCAGTTTCAAACGGAAAGAAAGCCGGAATATTAAGCTGGAGGGCATTTCTAATATTATGGCCAATTTTGGTAAATGCTGTAACCCAATCCCTGGAGATGATATGTTAGGCTTTATTACTCGGGGGAGAGGAATCACTGTCCACCGTTCAGACTGTTCCAGTTTACCTTTGCTAAATAAAGAATCAGATCGGTTGGTCCCCGTGGAATGGGAGGTGTCCCGTAAAGATTTCTTTAATGTACAATTAAAGGTAGTGGGGCAGGATCGAAAGGGGTTATTGAAGGATATGACGGAATCCATTTCAAAACTCAATATCAATATGACATCCGTTGATATCAAGGTCAAAGAAGCGGTTGCCACTGCTATTTTTATTATTCAGGTCAATAATCTGAAACAATTGGATCGAGTGATCCGAATAATGTCCAAAGTCAAGAGTATCGACTTTGTCGAACGCGCCCAACGCTGATTCATTAAATTCAAAAAATAAAATGGGACGTTTCCTCGGTATTGATCACGGCCAAAAACGGGTAGGGCTTGCCTTATCTGATCCTCTCAAAATAATTTCCAAACCGTATAAAACAATAACCTATACTGATCTCGATGATTTGTTTACGCAGATACAATCCATTATTATTGAAAAAGAAGTGGAGAGAATTATACTTGGTCTGCCAAAAGGAATGTTAGGACAAAATACCAAACAAACAGAAAATGTTTATCAATTTGCTGGTCATTTGAAAAATGTAGTTGATATACCAGTTTCCTTGGAAGACGAACGACTTAGTTCCCAAAGTGCTAAAAAAGCACTAATCCAACAAGGTATAAAAACTGGCTACAATAAAGATCGTATTGATGAAACAGCGGCCGCCATTTTTTTGCAGAATTATTTGGATAGAATAAAATGATGAAAAAAATATTAGATCGATCACCATTTCAATTGGCTTTGATAGCAGGCGTCTTAATTGGATGTGCCTATCCCCCGATCCCCGGGTTTACAGCTTGGTTTGGTTTTTTGCCTTTGATTCATATTTGGCGAACCCAGATGCCCAAAGAATCGGCCCGATGGTCATTTTTTGCTTCAGTTATAGCTAATTTGATTTCACTGTATTGGATTGGTTTGAATTCTGGAGCTAGCGGTGTTGCTGTATTGTTATCCCTTGTTGGAGCTATTCTATACCTAAGTATTATGTGGGCTGTATTGGGCTGGATCGTTGCAATGATTGAAAAAAACATCGGCAATAGCCTAAGTATAATACCCTTTTTATGGGTAACAATGGAATGGGTACGCAGCTTCGGTCCGCTGGGATTCCCTTGGGCAAACTTAGCAACAACACAGACGGTTTTTTTGCCGGTAATTCAAATGATAGAAATCACTGGTACAGAAGGAATCGGGTTCTGGATTCTTCTAGTCAATGTTGTTACGTACATTTCCATACATGCGGAAACAAATAAACGAAATCTAACGATATATTCTATTATTTCATTCTCTCTTCCATGGATCTACGGCAGCATTCGTATGCCTGAATTTGAATTTGATGAAAAAAAGCCCTATCGGGAATTAGCAGTGCTTCAACCCAATATAAACCCGAATGTAAAATGGGAAGCTTCTTTTCGACCAAGGTTATACGAAATTATGGACTCTCTTCATACAGAAGCCATGTCAATGAATCCGGATTTGATCTTGTGGCCGGAGGCTGCTTTGCCAGCCTATATGCGGGTATCACCCAAGCGTAGAGACTATGAATGGCTGGTGATGGAATCTGGTATACCTATTGTAATGGGAACTGTTGATTTTCATAGGGACACAGCAGGGCGTCGAGTATATAATGGATCCATTTATATTGGTTTGGAAGGCAATAAAATCTACCATAAAATATTCCTTGTTCCGTTTGCTGAATACATCCCTATGTCAGATAAATTTACCCTACTGAAAAAGTTAAATTTTGGGCAGGCCAATTTCACTGCTGGTTCAGAATTTACGGTATTTAAGATGGATTCGATTTTATTCAGTAATTTGATATGTTATGAATCGAGCCATCCAGAAGTTGCTCGAGGATTTGTCCAAAATGGTGCTCGCTTTTTAACGATCGAAGCCAATGACGCTTGGTTGCGAAATTCCTCAGGTGTCAGACAGCATTTTGAACTGGCACGTCTTCGTGCGGTGGAATTACGAACAGGAATTGTTCGTAGTGCCAATACAGGTATTTCAGGTATTATTTATCCATCAGGAAAAGTTGAAAAAAGAATTCCTTTCGGCGAACAAGCCGTTTTTAAAGGAAAGGTGCCTTTAAGGTCTAGTATGACATTTTTTGCGCTGTATGGAAGTGTTTTCGCGCAAATATGCTTGATTATAACTTTAGTGCAAATCGTATGGCTCATCAAAAGACTAAACTCCTCTTCCTAATTCTAATCCTTTTTTCAGGACTGGCTTTAAGTCAGGAAAAAGAAAAATGGGAGTTAGACCCGGTAATTCAATCGGCACTTCTTCCAGGATGGGGACAAAAATCACTTAATTATCAGAATCGAGGACGATTTTATTCCTATATGGAATCAGGCTTGCTGCTCACAATATTGGGAACGACTACCTACTCAAATATATTAAAAAAGAATTATATTGCTTTTGCATCTGAGCATGCTGCCGTTTCTTCCTCAGGTAAAGATCATAAATATTGGGTGGATATTGGCAATTATGACGCAGTGAGAGATTATAATGATGAACATTTGCGTAATAGAGAAGTGAGTGATTTATACCCAGAAGATAAACGCTGGAGTTGGGATTGGGATGGGAATGATAACCGTAACGAATTTGAACGTCAACGAATATTAAGTGACCAAATGAAATTGGCAGCAACGTTTGGAATAGGAGCGACTATACTTAATCATATGGTATCAGCGATTGATGCGCTTTACCTAAAACGTATTTCACAGAACAAAACACTTTCTGTAGAAACTTGGTGTCAATCGGAAACGGGTAGTTTGGGATACACCCTAACGCTTCAGTTTTAAGATGATAAAACATCCATTAGTAAATCTATGGTTTTTTTTGAGTTATTCATTCTCATTACTTCTTTCTACTACTTATTTTGGATTGGGAATCTATTTTTTGATTTTTTTGGTGATTATTTGGCTAAATAAAAAATATTTTATACAAGTACTACAAGGTCTGAAACCAATTGTTTATTATTTCCCAATCATGATAATCCTTTATTTTATTTTTTCACTTTTTTTAACCGATAATACGTTGGGTATTATTCTGAACGAGGCAATTTTTGGATGTTTGAAATTGTTTTTGATGGTGGGTGCGATGATGTTCTTTTTTGAATCCATACAAAACCAGGATATTGTTATTATTGCTCGGAGTATTTGGGTGAGACTGAACAAACCTTGGAAATGGGTAGAAGATTTCTTTTTATTTCTTGGCATGACATTGCGGTTTTATCCTACCTTTCAATCCAATTGGCAATTGTTGCGGAATACCCGTAAATCACTTGGATTGGAAGCAGATTTATCTTATTTGGGACAGGTTAAAATAGCTGCTAAGGAAATGCCGGGATTGCTGATCCATCAGTTACGAAGAGCTGATGATATAGCCATGGCAATGAAGCTTCGTGGTTATGGAAAACAGTTTCCTCGAGGTGTTACCTATCCTACTATTTTCAATGCTGTCCATCTGATACAAATTATTCTCATTTCCTCTATCTACTGGGTTATCCATACCATTGCCACGATTTAAGATTAAAATTCAATATGATGGGACTGGTTTCAGTGGCTGGCAGTTACAAAAAAAAGATCGAACAATTCAGGGAGAGATTGAAGCAGCTCTCAAAATACTTAATGAGGGACAAATCATCCGCATTCATGGAGCGGGACGAACAGACACAGGTGTACATAGCACAGGGCAAATTGCACATTTTGATTTTCAGACGGATTTGGACTCTTGTGAATTGAAAGAGGCCATTAATGGGAATCTACCTCGGGATATACGGATAATGGAATGCATTGTGGTTCCAGCCGAATTTCATGCCCGTTTTTCTGCAACGCAACGACATTATCTTTATCGCTGCCGCATGGATAATTTTTTACTCGATCGAAATTATACGTGGGATACAGGACCAATGGATTTCAATATTTTAAATGAAGCAGCGCAAAGTATTATTGGTAATCATGATTTCACATCTTTCAGCAAGAATAATGAAGACTTGGATCACCGCCATTGTATCATCCGTGATTCTTTCTGGAATGAGGATGGTGCGGTGGTAAATTATCATGTTTCGGCAAATCGATTTTTACACCATATGGTACGTTATTTGGTGGGAACAATGGTGGAAGTATCTCGTGGAAAATATAAATTGGAACGATATAAAAATTTAATCGATCATCCTGTTGAAAATGTGCAGATTTACAAAGCACCACCGCGGGGGTTAGTGCTAACGCAAGTTGACTATGATTAAAAAAATAATTTTATCCTTATTGGCCTTGGTCTTTTTGGGTGCGTGTGGTTTCAGTCAATCTATTATTGACCAATCCCGGCAAAATGGCATCACCCAGGCTATTAAAAAAGCAAGCCCTGCAGTTGCCAGTATTAATGTTACCCAGGTACGTCGCTATTCAAGCCCCTTTCAGCGGGACCCTTGGTTTGAGTATTTTTTTCCTCCGGAGTTTCGCCAGCGTGAAGTAAAAGGGTCCGGTTCAGGCGTTGTGATTAGTCCTGACGGTTATGTGTTAACAAATGATCACGTGATCGAATATGCTTCTAAGATCATTGTAACTCTACCTGGTGGAGAGGAATATAATGCCGATGTAGTGGGTGTAGATAATATTACCGATTTAGCACTATTAAAGCTAGATGGGTCTGATTTTCCTTATGTTAAAATGGGGGATTCAGAAAAATTAATTATTGGCGAATGGGCCGTTGCATTAGGTAATCCCTTTGGACTTTTTGATGTAAATCAGCAGCCCACGGCCACGGTAGGTATTGTGAGCGGAAAAGACTTGGATTTTGGTGTTCAGTCGGGTAAAGTATTTCAAGATATGATTCAAACGGATGCAGCCATTAATCCAGGAAATAGCGGCGGACCTTTAGTGAATTCTGAAGGTGAAGTTATCGGGATCAATACATTCATATATACAGGTTCTTCTGGTAGTCAAGGCTCAATTGGGATTGGATTTGCAATCCCAATAAATCGAGCTCGCCGGATTGCAGAAGAACTAAAATCAAAAGGTAGAATTGAACGCGAATATTATACTGGACTTACCGTACAACCACTTGACCGTAAAACATCTCGATATTTGGGTATACCCTTTAATGAGGGTGTGATTATTACCCAGATATTAAAAAACAGCCCAGCCACAAAAGCAAATCTGGCGCTTAGGGATGTAATTGTCGCTGTTGAAAGGGAGAATGTTCGTAGTTCAGAAGAGATCATCCAAATTATTAAAATCAAAGATTTACGTCCCGGAGATAAAGTAAAAATGCGAGTTTGGCGGAATGGTCGTTATTTAAATAAATCTTTAACATTGGGGAAATTGTAAATATGATTGCAAAAGAAGGACGGATCATTTTAATTCCGCTTTTCTTATTGGCATTTCCCATTGGCATCTATGCCCATGCTGTGAATAGTATAACCTTTACAATTATTTATGGTATACTAGGAATATTATTCCTGTTTTCACTCAATTTTTTTAGGGATCCCAAGCGAAACATTCCAATGGATGAAAAACTGATTATTTCTCCAGCTGATGGGAAAGTTGTGAAAGTAAGTGAAATAAATGATCCGGAAGTGGGTGAGTCAGCAAAACTAGTATCTATATTCCTGAATGTTTTTAGTGTACATGTAAATCGAGTGCCCATCGATGGCACTGTAGCATCTGTAGAACGTAAACCAGGAGAATTTTTAGCCGCTTTTGATCATAAGGCATCTGATGAGAATGAACAGGTGGTAACTGTACTCGAAAATAAATCAGGAAAATATAAAATCAAGCAAATTGCTGGTTTGATTGCTAGAAGAATACTATGTTATGCTAATGTCGGATCAAAAATGCATAAAGGGGGCCGTCTTGGGTTTATACGCTTCGGCAGTCGAACCGATTTGATTATGCCTGCACATGTGGATGTACATGTAGTGGTTGGACAAAAAGTGACTGGCAGCGAAACCGTTATTGCTAAGATAATATGATAAATAAAAAAATTCATAAGCCAAAACGATTAAAACGTTCGTTCATTCCTAACGTAGCGACCGTATTTAATATGTTTTTGGGTTTTTTGGCCATCACACTTATTATGGAAGGCGAACCAATTAAAGCAGGTTGGGTCATGTTGGTTGCGGGTTTATTCGATGCTATTGATGGAAAACTGGCACGTCTTTTGGGGCTTTCATCGCGATTTGGCACTGAATTTGACTCTCTAGCTGATACGATTTCGTTTTGTGCAGTACCATCTGTTTTGATATATAGTATTTATGTGAAAGGCTTGCCAAGTTTACTTGGCGCTGTCATCAGTTTTATGCCCCTGCTTTTTGGAACAATCCGTCTGGCGAAGTTCAATATTGATGTGGATGATAGTCCAAAACCATATTTTACGGGTCTTACCACACCTCTGGCCGCCATTTCATTTATAAGTTATATGTTGTTTAATTATCAAATGTACGGTGATATGGGCGATCCTCGACTTGCTTTGGTTCTTGTGGTCAGTTTAAGCTTTTTAATGGTTAGTCCTGTTCGATTTCCAAAATTTCCGTTACTCAGTTTCAAAAAAGGCCGTTCAAATAATTTGAGACTGGTAGGTTTATTAATAGTATTAGTTACATTAATTTTTTACAGAGGTTTAATTCTTTTTCCTTTAATGACGATTTACATTTTTTGGTCAATTATCCAATGGATGTTGAATCATGATCGTTTAGAAGAGGAAAAACAGATTAATGCAAGCCAAAAGAAATATCATGAATAAACGATCTATCAGTGTCATTATTCTGATCTTGTTTTTCGGCACTCTTTTGGTACGCTAGTTGGAGAATTATTGGGATTTCTTTTACCTGATAGTGTGGTAAAGG
>FAXC01000217.1_pt1 | contig 33097 bp, 34 predicted proteins | sample 734421 | NCBI WGS metagenome assembly FAXC01 (sample SAMEA3597868, study PRJEB11362) | hydrothermal vent metagenome | biome: marine hydrothermal vent biome; feature: marine hydrothermal vent; material: ocean water | place: Atlantic Ocean | collected 2010-09-19/2010-10-04 | reverse complement strand
AGCATTATTACTACCACCAGAAAGCAGGATCATCACTTTACTTTTTGCTTCACTGGAACGTAAACGATTGGTTGCATTAGCAATGGCCATACCTATGGCAGTACCATCATATTCTTTTTCCGCAACGCGAACATCATTTAATAAGGAAACAAGTACATCTTTATCGGTCGTTAAAGGACATTGAATAAAGGTTTCTCCGGCAAAAACCAGTAATCCTATTCGATCGCCAGCTCTATTTTCAATAAATTGTTGTGCTGCAGTTTTCACAGCTTCAAGTCTGTTCGGTTGAAAATCTTCTGCCAGCATACTACTACTTATATCCAAAACCATAATAATATCCACCACGTCAACAGTGGTCATCTGTAACTTGTCTATCCTTCTTGGTCGCGCGATACCCACAATTATCAACGAAATTGTAATTATTTTAAGAACAAATACAGTTTTTGATCTTTTGTTACCGCGCTTACGAAAATGATTGGAAAACAACTTGGAAGAGGATATCCGCATTGAGCCTTCTAGGGACTTACCCTTGTATTTGTGCCACCAGATAATAATCGGAACGCATAATAATCCTGCAATGATCCAAGGATGAACAAATTCAATCATGGTGTACTATGTGAATTTTGCTTGGCAAAATGATACAATTAATTTCATTACGATAAGTTTTCAGCAGAAAGTTTCCATTCAGTGCATTTGCATACAACAATATCAAACTGCGTTAATTACCAATACAATTTTGTATCAGTATTTATAAGATAACAAAATATTAAATGGCTGAATTATTCCTTTGGTTTTTCATCGGTTGAGTCTATGGATTCTGCTGCATCATCCAATTCCTGCTTAGCATCATCTACGGCACCCTTAAATTCGCGTATGCCTTGGCCAAGACCACGGGCAAGTTCAGGTATGCGTTTGGCACCAAACAATAAAAGGACGACAAGAGCAATTATGACCCATTCCCATCCACCGGGGACTGCAGCATAATTAATGGTAATTGTTGGTTCTGACATGGTTTTTTCCTTATATATTCAATTCGAGTGATGAATTTAATAAATTCATACCTGCTTTACCTGTAAAAACGGAGGAAATAATATGCGGTCGCCAAACCAATTATACTGGCAAAGTTAATGGTGATCTCTAAACCAAACTTGAGTACGAACATTACCAGATCAATTGTAACTACACCAGTCGCATTGCCGAATAACCCCGCCAGATCAAAATAAACACTAGTTAAGAAAAAATCCTTCACAACGCCAGGTGGCAGTAAGAATCCTAATAATTCACCAAGCAATGTCCCCATCATTGCTCCAAAAAATAGGACCAAAAAGATCAAACTTATAGATCTTGCTTTATTTACGTTCATGTTCTGGTGCTTTATAATTCAGTTTGTACTTCCGTTTCTTCTTCAAAACGATCATGATCGAGCATCCATTGAATAACGCTCCAGATTATATAAAGTGAAAACAGTGGAAATAAAACTAGTCCCCGAAATAAAACTGTGGATAAAATAACCACACCAACACCGATCAAACTTATTGTATTTGAACGGCCCTTTTTCAATGATAGCAAGGGGAATTTTGAGAATCGTATCTTACTGATCATTAAAAAACCAAGTACTACAACCATCACAAGAGCAATTCTCGGATCTCCTAAATTCCCCCAAAGCTGGTGGTTAAACATCATAAATGTAACGATCATAATAGCATTCATTGGCGTGGGAAGGCCGATGAAATATGCTTTCGGGTCATCTTCTTGCATGAGATTAAACTTCGCTAATCGTATTGTACCAAAGAGTAATGGTATAAAACTGAATATCCCACCTACAATAGGCGGAAGACCCTGTACGTACACAGAATAAATAATCAACGATGGAACAGTACAGAAAGATATTGTATCCGCAAAAGAATCAAATTCCGCTCCAAACCGGGATGGGATACCTAATAATCTGGCCAGTTTACCATCAAAAACATCAAAAAAACAGGCAAACAACACGAGCCAACCCGCTCGAATTGGGTCACCTTTCATTAGTAATCCAATTGCAAGAAACCCTAGGAACATATTCATTACTGTAAATATGCTCGGGATAAACTGTTTAGGTTTTTTCCGTACTTTTTTCATATCAATTTCCCAATTATTGTTTCTCCACCTTTTACTTTATCTCCCAAATCAACTTCAATCTGAACAGACTCCGGGAATATAATATCTGTTCTTGAACCAAACATAATAAATCCTAAACGGTCGCCTTTCACCATTTTCAGGTCTTTTTCTGCGTAACAACGTATTCTCCTGGCGATAATTCCTGCTATCTGATGGACACGATAAGTAATATTCGCCCCGCTAAAAAGTATATCGGTTTTTTCATTTTCGTCACTTGCCTTGTGATCATATGCGGCCAAAAATTTCCCAGGTATATGCTTAACGTCCTTTACAGTACAGGTTATTGGCACTCTATTTACATGGACATTGAAAACACTAAGGAATATGGATATCCGATTAGCACCTTCCCCTATTTCGCTATCGTTCACTTGATCAATACGAATGATCTTTCCGTCTGCAGGAGCGACAATCGATGATTCATCCATTGGTATTGATCGCACAGGATCGCGGAAAAAATTACAAGAGAATAGAAATAATAGACCAAAAACAGCATAACAAACAAGTAAGCGTTCTGAATCATAGTAGAAACCAATCATCCCTGCAGTAAGTGTGGTGATTAATAAGGTAAAAAGGATGATTCTTCCCTCGGGGGCCAACATTATCTAGGGCCCCACCTTGCCCAGCGCCAGGATCTTGTTTAGGTAACGCCCATTCCGATATATCTGGATTTTAATCCTATCTCCTTGACGTAAATCGCTTTCTTCGATGATGACTCTAAATTCATTGGTAGTCATAACCTTAACACCATTTACTTTTGTTATAATATCACCGTCTTTTATGCCCGAACGATCTGCCGTACTATTATCCTCGACCTCAATCACAATTAATCCTTCTGATATTGACAATTCCATATATAATGCAATCCGTGGCGTCAATGGCTGCACCGTTAATCCTGTCTTATAACTGCGATCCACACGACCGGTATTTTTCAACTCTTCAACGATACGTTTGGCCCGATTTATTGGTATGGCAAATCCAATACCAATCGATCCTTCAGAATAGGATGAACCAGTATAAATAAAGGTATTGATACCAATAACTTTACCCTCGCTATTTACTAGTGGACCACCACTATTACCCATATTGATTGCGGCATCTGTCTGAATCATATCCTTATAAACTTGGCCACCTTCCATTTCACCAAAATTCATGTCCACCGCACTAATGATCCCTACAGTAGCGGTGGGCTGGTTATTGATTTCAAATAACCCCAAAGGATTACCAAGGGCGATTACCCATTCACCAATAATTAGTTCATCAGAATTTGCCAAAGATGCATACGGAAAATCCCGTCCATCCAATTTTAACAGTGCAACATCAGATATATGGTCTATCCCAATTATCTCCGCGGAAAATTCCTTACCGCCTTGCAATGATACGAATACTTCCCTGGCATTTTCAACTACGTGGGAATTTGTAATTACATAACCATCGGGACTAATTACAACACCGGAACCAGAACTCCGGGCTTTTCGTTTACGATAAAACATTTCTGGGAAAAAATAATTGAACCATGGATCCCCGCCAAATGGTACAACAACATCCTGAATGACATTAATACTGGCGACTGTTGGTCCAATTTTTTCAATCGCCCGTGTGATAGCATTCTGTCGAGAATCACTGATCTTATCTGCAGAAAGAAAACTGCAACATAGTAGCACAAAAATGAAAAATCTACGTCTGATGTTACTCATAGCTAACATGATCCAGGACCAAACCATAAGCAGGGGCACGATAAATTTGCACATCATGTTTGGGATGATTTAGCAATTCTTTAAATTCTTTCATTGTATAATTACCACGACTTATTGCTACCATTGTGCCTACTAAGTAGCGCACCATATGGTGCAGAAATCGATTCGCGGACACATAATAATTTACAATCTTACTTGATTCCTGCCATTGAGATTGAAAAATAGTACAATTTGTGTTTTCAATATCCAGGTTCTTCTTTGAGAAGGATAGAAAATCATGTTCGCCAACCACAATTTCAGCAGCGTTATTTAATTTACTTAAATCAAGATTACCTGTATACCACACTGTATTTCTATCTAGTAGATATCTATCCTGCCTACACCTATAAATGTAATCTCTGTGCAGAGCAGAAAAACGGGCATGGAAATCAGGATCAGTTACTTCAACCAAATTTACATGACAGTCTTCCGGAAGATTACCATTCAATGCATCGCGTAACTCACAAGTATCCATATCAGGTTCCATATTGAAATGAGCAACTTGTCCTAAGGCATGAACTCCTGCATCTGTACGACCTGATCCGAGGATGCGGACTAAATCACCATGATTTAATAGGGTCAGTACGCGCTCTAATTCATCCTGAACAGTGCGACCAGATTTTTGTGATTGCCAACCAGAAAAGTTGGATCCATCATATTGGCAAACTAACTTAAAACGGGGCATGCAAGTTGATCAAATAAAAACAGATGACCACTCCTGCAAATTGCAGTAAATGCCCGGTGGTAAAGGAAGTTGCATTATAAACGCACCTGGGCAATGATTTTCCAAAACCGCGTAATTGCATCGCCACAGCTATATCTTGAGATTTGCGCAGATTTATAACCAATAATACGGGTAAATCTTGTGCGGCCTGTTTTATTTTACCCCAGCTATTTTTGTTTTGATTAAAACCAAGTGACTCCCGTGATTGGCTCGCCGTAATCCAATCACGCTGTAGGGATGGATAAAAACGCAATGTCATATCCAGAAAAAGAAAGAAATTCTCCATCCAGTTCCATTTTAGGCCAGTTTGAAACCAAAGTGACCGGAGCGCCAGTAGAAAATTCGGAGAACCAACCGACTCAAAGTATAGACTCATGATACTAATCATTAAAACAATGCGCAGGAAAGCAAACCCTACTTCAAACATTGCTTGATAAATGGTTGCATCAGTAAACAACACAGACACTGCCAAATAAAGGATCAGCATAAATGGAAAGTACAGGATAAATGGTTTTATACGGGAAAAAACAGCAAGGATGACTGTCCGGTCAAATCCAGTTGTAACCACAAATATTCCAAAATAAATAGCCCATAAAGTGAGTGTATCTGCAAGTAAAACAGAAAAAGAAAACGCCAGAAAAAAAATGAAACGTACTAGAGGATGTATATGCATATTTAGATCAAAAATAAACGGTTAAGGATAATTCCATTTTATCTGAATGAGGATTATAATTAGGAGAAACTACAGTTTCTTGAATATTTGATATTTTTGAAAGGTACAATGCATCTATAGCAGAGACAATATGATTCAAAACAACGCCTCCGATTAAAAACGAGCCTCGCAGCCTCCAACTGTCACTGGCTATGCGCGTATTTTCGAACCTTTCACGATTATTGCTAGAATCCCACGCCCAAGCCCAGGTATCATTATCTTCATAAAGGGCATTAAAATCTCTCCACCGTAAATGTTCCTCATTGAACGTAAACAGGGACGAATAATTCCCGATATCCACCCAAAATTGTCTATCTTTACCAATGGGATCAATGCCAGCATGCTCAGCAGCATAAGCTTTATATTCCTTTTCCTGCCTCTGCGCAACAGAATAACTACCTAAGATTGCTAATAAGAGCACGGTTTCAGACAAAACAAAAATGCGCCCTCTAATTTGATTATCTAAGCTGTATTCGCCCCAACCAGGCAAAACCAATGATTTCACCACCGGCGAAAAGAATGGCTTCTGTTGATCTACTGTAGGACCTAATTGCTGGGTATACAATACCTGTGTTAGAACTATAGCTGTTACGATCTGTTTTTTACCCATCCTGTGCCTAATAATATGATTGAAATTAATGAACAAATAATTGCAAACAATTCCCCGAATCGCATGTAAAATGATGCTAAATCGCGAATTGGTATTTCAGCCAAAATGATTTTTTGTTCGTTGTAAGGTATTTTTTCAGCAATCTCACCAGTGGGTAAAATAAGACTTGAAATACCTGTATTGGCGCTACGCGCAATCGCAACCCTGTTTTCCACTGCACGGAGTCGCGCAATTTGGAAATGCTGATAAACTCCAGAAGTATGGCCACACCAGGAATCATTGGTCTCAATCGATAAGAATTTTGCCCCATGGCGAACAAACTGGCTAACAATAGTTGGAATGCTTGATTCATAGCAAATTAAATTTCCAAATGGAACGCTATCCACTTCGAATAATGTAAAATCACGACCTGATGTAAAGTTCCCTTGACCAAAATTTAATCGTTTCAACATAGGAAACTTTTCTGAAAAAGGTATATATTCGGCGAAAGGTACTAAATGCATTTTATAATACATTTTCATTGATCCATCAGGTGTAAAATACAGCGCGCCGTTGTAGTAATCTCTTTCATTATTCTCACGGTTTATCCTATCAGGGGTGCCGGTGAGCAGTGGAATACCCGAATCACGAACTTTACGTAGGATTGGGCGGCGGGCGCCATAGGTTATGCGCAGATAAACAGGTAAGGCTGCTTCAGGCCAAAGAATTAAATCGGGTTGAAGATCGATTGATGCAGTATGAAGCGAATCCATAATATCAAAAATTTTATCACGAAAATCTGCTTCCCACTTCTTATTTGGGTCTATATTGGGCTGTACTATCGCAGTGCTGATTTGATCGACAATTGTTTCATTCCGAATTGATGAAATTCTATATACACCCAAAGATGAAATTAAAACCAATAATAAGGTAACTATTTGCAAAGAACTTTTTAGGCCAATACTTGACCCATAACCAGCATAAAGTATTGCATTAATCAGTACTATCCAGAAACTAATTCCTGTTGATCCTGTCACATCTGCAATTTGTAACAAGGGTAAACTAAACGTTTGCGTCAGGGCCAAATTAATCCATGGAAATGCAAGTGGTCCAAAACTGCGTATATATTCCATACCAACCCAGAATATTGGTAATACTGCCAATCCATATCCGGTCCGCTGATGGTACCAACTGGTGCACATACCAAAAATAATCCAAAAGATACTGAGGTAAAGAACTGCACCGGTTAAGGATAAAAATACGGGAAATAAACCAGCGCCACTATTCAAACCAAACCAATAAATGGTAATAATATTTACGGTAACCCCTGTCAAAAAGGACCACTTCGCACCTTCAACCGGGGATGCATTATATAATAAATGGATCAGGGGAACTAAACCGAACCAAGCCAAAAAACCCAATGGTGAGGGCGGATAAGCTGCCCCTATGAGCACACCTGAAAGTAGAGCTAACTGCCATTTTGGAAGGTCAAGAAATTTATCCATAATCAGTGTCGATCTAGGTATTGCTGCAGAAATATTGCTGCAGCTGTTTGATCTACCAATTCCTTATTATATCCACTCTTAATATTTTGTTCTTTCATCGATCGTTTTGCCGCTACTGAACTCCATCTTTCGTCCTCATATTCAATTGCGATCCCCCGGGCAGTTAATTTATCTGCAAATTCTTCTACCTTCTTCGTTTGTTCTGTTATCTGCCCAGCCATGCCAAGGGGTAAACCGATAATAGTCTGTTCTACATCCTCTGCAGCGATGATCCTTTCAATCTCCACGATCAGGTTGCTGTTACCTTTATTAATGATTGTTCGATAAGGACTAGCAATCATTTTTAATGGGTCGGATAGAGCTAAACCAACCCGGCGAGTACCGTAATCAATGGCTAAAAGGCGTCCCATCTATATGATGGTAATTCAGATCGGCTGATTAAGGTAATTCTTGAAAATTTTGCCAGGTTTGAAATGGGTTTTTTTATGGGCGGGAACAAATATTTCTTCATTGGTATGCGGGTTTCTTGCTTTTGGTTTTGCCTTTGTTGGTTTTACCTCGAAAACACCAAAATTCCTAATTTCGATGCGGACTTTTTCATGATCTTCAGTCAGCATTTCTCTCAGTACTGTAAATAATTCATCCGTAAACATCAAAGAATCAACAACCGTCGCCTCCAGCCGATCCGCTATTTCAGTGGCAATATCCCTTTTTGTAAATGTTTTTACTTTCATTTCATTTTCCCGTTCTTTCTACGGCATCAACTCCAGGTATCTTACTTACTTTATTAATAACCCGGTCAAGTTGTTTCAGGTTATTCACCTGCACGATGAAATATCCTGTTGATAATACGTCTTTAACTTTCATTTCTACGCTGGTTATATTGATATTCGCACCAGAAATCACCTCAGTGATTTCTTTAAGCATACCTTTGCGATCAAGCGATTCTACTTTCAAGCGTACATTAAAAATATCTGAGCGAGCTACATCCCATTCTACCGGCATTAAACGATCAGATTCTTCATTGAGTAAGGGCAGACTCTTGCATGATGAATGGTGTACAGTGATTCCTCTTCCACGGGTTACAAAACCAATCATTTCATCACCTGGAATGGGGTTGCAACATTTCCCAAATGTAACCATTAGGTTTTTTATACCTTGTAATTTGATACCTTTTGAACGCGATCTAGCAAAATCCAGGAAACGTTTTTCTTCCTCTACAGGCTCTTTATCCAACACAACGTCTTCCTCAGGCTGTACCTTTTTTAACACATCACGTATGGAGAGGTCACCGCTGCCTATAGATTCCATAAAAGAATCTGAAGAATTATATCCAAATTTTGCGAAGGAATCTTTCACTTCTGTAATTAAGGATGAACGCTTGAGGCGCCGTAGTGTTTTTTCAAGTAATTGTTGTCCTAACTTAATGCTTTCTTCCCGCATGGCTTTGTGCAAGAAGCGGTTAATGTGATTTCTGGCTTTACTGGTTACGACAAATTTTAACCAGCCATAACTAGGATTTTGGGATTTACTGGTTAATACTTCCACTGTATCTCCATTTTTTAATACGGTATTCAGTGGTACTACTTTATGATCAACTTTTGCACCAATGCAATGCAGACCAACTTCAGTGTGTACACTAAATGCAAAATCAATCGGCGTAGCATTTATTGGCAGCTGAACCAAATCACCATTTGGCGTAAAAACAAATATTTCGTCGCTAAATAGATCAATCTTCAGTAAATGCATGAATTCTCGGGGGTCAGAAGATTCGTCTTGTAATATTTCTACCAATTCCCTGAGCCACTGTACATGGCTATCAATACTCTTACTACTGGCACCATCTTCCTTATAATGCCAATGAGCCGCTACACCAATTTCTGCTGTTTCTTCCATTTCTTTGGTTCGTATCTGGATTTCAACCAGTTTTCCATCTGGTCCAATTACGGTAGTATGTATTGATTGATAGGCATTTGATTTGGGTGTGGCAATGAAATCCTTAAAACGATCTTGAGCCGGTGTATAATGCTGATGCAAAATCCCCAACGTCAAATAACATTCCTCAATCTTATTAACTATAACTCGAATGGCCAGTTTATCATATATTTCTTCAAATGATTTACCTCTATTTACCATTTTCCCATATATGGATGAATAAGATTTTACCCGTCCATAGACAACCGCTTCTAAATTGTGTTTATCCAATTCTGTCAATAATGGCCTTGTAATACCAGCAATATACTTCTCTCTTGCTCTATGACTGGATTTAATCTTGGAATCGATCTCACTGAAAGCTTTGGGGTTTAATGTCTGGAGTACTAAGTCTTCCAGTTGCCATTTGACCTGAGCCATACCCAGTCTATGAGCCAAAGGCACATACACATCTCTGGTTTCCATGGCGATTCTATGCCGTTTAATTCGCGGTAGATATTCAATGGTGCGCATGTTATGCAAACGATCGGCAAATTTTATTATAATTACGCGCAGGTCCTGAGCTACAGAGAGCAACATTTTCATAAAGTTTCCGGCCTGCTTCGCTTCCCTGCTAGAAAAGCGGATACCGCCCAATTTTGTGACCCCATTTACTAAGCTGGCAATGTCTTCCCCAAAAAGAGAATTAATATCTTGGATCGATGCATCTGTGTCCTCGATCGTATCGTGCAGCATACCGCCGATGATGGTAAAATGATCCATCTTCCACTGTGCAAGCATATTAGCCACTGCCAGGCAATGATTAAAATACGGTTCCCCGGAATGCCGTTTTTGGCCTTCATGGTGGGTTATTGCAAATTCATAAGCCTGCCATAAAAGGTCTCGTATTTCATCCTGCGATGAACCGTTGGAAAGGGAAATATTGTCGTATAGGTTAAGAAATTTTTTGGGGTATTCCCCGACGAGATGTGGAACGAACCTGGCGAGGGGGTTCTGCATTAAAATGGTACTTCAGATTCCAACTCTTCGAATGCAGAAATACTTTCAAAACGGGCAAAGCGATCGATGAACGATAAATTTACACTGCCTATGGGGCCATTCCGCTGCTTGGCAATGATGGCCTGTGCTCTGCCTTTGTCTTCATCTTCGCGGGAGTAAACCCAAGGTCGGTATAAGAAAATCACTACATCCGCATCTTGTTCAATCGCACCGCTTTCGCGAAGATCGGATAACTGGGGTCTATGATCACTGCGCTGTTCAACTGCCCGAGAAAGCTGCGACAGTGCTATAATTGGTATGTCAAGCTCTTTTGCTAATGCTTTTAAGGATCGCGAAATTGTAGAAATTTCCTGCTGTCTACTTTCTATATTCCTTGGCCCCTGCATCAGTTGTAAATAATCCACGATAATTAGGCCTACATCCTTCTCTGCTTTTAAACGCCGCGCTTTGGCTCGCAACTCCAAGACCGAGATTGCTGCTGTATCGTCAAGACTTATTTCCGCCTCAGCAAGAGAACCCACCGCAAGGCTAAGGTTTTTCCACTGGTTTTTCGGTAGTTTACCAGTGCGTACCAGGTGACTGTCCACCCTTCCTTCTGCACAAAGCAGGCGTTGGGCCAATTGGTGATTTGCCATCTCCAAACTAAACATTCCAACCGGTACTTTATAATCCACAGCAGCATTGCGCATTATAGACAGCGCCAATGCGGTTTTACCCATTGATGGACGTCCAGCAATGATAGCGAGGTCACCTTTTTGAAACCCGGAAGTAATTTCATCCAAATCAATTAGTCCGGAAGCAACACCAGTTACAGAACCAGGATTGGAAGCGATGCGATCCAAATTTTCAAATGTTTCGTGTAGAATACCTTCAATAGGCTTAAAACCGCCGCGTAAACGATCTTGAGTGATACCAAAGATAGTCTGTTCAGCAGCATCTAGGATTTCCCCAACTTCCTGGCGATCATTATACGCATCTTTAGATAGTTCATGCGATGCACGAATTAATTCACGAAGCATAAACTTTTCCAGGACTATTTTTGCATAACTTTCAACATTAGCTGCAGTGGGTACTGATTCGACCAAACCGGTTATAAAATAAGCACCCCCGACACTCTCCAGTTCTTTATTCTTCTTCAACCTATTAATTACTGAAACAGTATCAATTGGTTCACCTTTATCAAAAAGGTCAGTCATTACCAAATAAATTTTGCCATGGGCTTCTTTGTAAAAATGGTGACTTCGTACCCATTGTAGAGCCTTACTTATTGCTTCTTTGCTGGCCAGCATTGCCCCCAACACAGCTTGTTCAGCTTCAATGGACTGAGGCTGTACGTTTAGCTGCTGATCTTGTTCTTTTGTCGCCATTATTATTTTGATTCTCCAATAAGGCGGCGGATCCATTTGAAATCTTCCCAGGCAGCTGGTTTCAAGTTTTGATTGCGCAATAATGCAGCGGGGTGATATGTGGCTACCAGCGGAGTACCATGATAGTCATGTTTGATTGAACGCAAATCTTTCAAGGGTAAATCTTGTTTCAGTAACGTTTTTGCCGCGACCCGACCTAAAGCTACAATCAATCTGGGCTTTATCAAATTTATTTGATGTATGAGGTAGGGCTCACACTGTTCAACTTCGGAAGGCAAGGGATCACGATTGTTTGGAGGGCGGCATTTCAACACATTGCAGATGTATACACCTTGATTCCTCGACAATTTTATGGCGGAGAGAATTTTATCCAATAATTTCCCAGCCCGACCAACAAAAGGTTCGCCCTGCAAATCTTCCTGTTCACCGGGGGCCTCCCCTACCAAAACTAAATCCGCATTTGGATCGCCTACTCCAAATACAAAATTAGTTCTTGTTTGGCCAAGCTGACACTTTTGACATTGATTAATTCTATCAAAAAATTGATCAAGTGATTCATCTGAACTATCCACATGATTGAATTCATTAGCCAAGCTAAGAAACAGTTGATCGCCATACAGATCTTTTGTCTGTTTTAAATACTTACTGACAGCATCAGATTTTATCAAAGTCACTAGTCCTCTTCTGTATCCTCCAGCACACGCCAGTTGACTTCACCTTCAAGAAATTCATTCAATGCCTTGGTGGTCACTTTTTCCTTTTCCTCATAGTCTTCTGGTTTTATATCGGGTAATTCATCCAACACATCCATTTCTAGCTCTTCCGATTCTTCTATGACTTGCTCTTCAAATCGTTCTTGGTTTATCTGCCGCGCTCTTTTCGACATGACTACAACCGCTTCGTATATATTCTTCGCTTTTTCCTCCATTTTGCGCAAAGATACGGGTTTAACTGCCATAAACTACTCCTTCATTTTGTTTTGTGATAAGTTCATTTAATTCTTCTGCTGCAATAGCAAGATCATCATTGATTATGCAGGCATCGAATTTGTCTTTGTATTCCATTTCTTGAGCTGTTCGCTCAAGCCTTTTATCAATTCTTTCCTCTGTTTCACTACCGCGCTGAATCAAACGCTTTTTCAGATCATCCAAAGAGGGGGGTAAAATAAAGATTGTGCATGTATTATCGGAATAATTGCTCTTAATGGTCATAGCTCCATTCACATCCACATCAAATAAAACCATTTCTTGCTGAGCCAGGGCATCTTCAAGCGTCTTACGTAAGGTACCATAATAATATCCGTGCACATTTTCATATTCGACGAATTCATTATTTTGCACCTTTTCTGTGAATTCTTGATCGGATAAAAAATGATAATTCACACCATCAACTTCATGTTCACGTTTTGGCCTAGTGGTACACGATACAGAAAATTTTATATGGGGTTTACGGCGCTGTAATTCGCTACAGATAGTTGTCTTTCCTGCTCCAGATGGAGCAGATATTACGATGATATTCTTCATAGAATATTCTGGGCCTGCTCCCTCATTTTTTCAAGTTCATCTTTCATGGCAATCACCTGATTTATTACATCAATAGACCCATTCTTTGATCCAACAGTATTCACCTCACGGGTAATCTCCTGAAGCAGAAAAATAAAGCGTTTCCCTACGGCACCCTTAGCAGTTAATATTTTATCCATCTGATCATAATGGCTTTTCAAACGCACCGTTTCCTCGGTCACATCGGCCCGCTCTGCTAGTAGCGCCACTTCCTGGGCAAGCCGCGTTTCATCTAGTTCATGATTCCCTAATAATTTTTGTAGGCGACTTTCGAGTTTTTCCTTCCTTTCATCAGCAAAAGAAACATTCATTTTCTCAAGTTCTATGAGTCCGGTTTTTAAGACTTTTAATCTGCGTAGCAGATCTTCCTGAATCTGGCCGCCCTCTGCTTTCCGCATATCTAGAACCTGAATTAAGGCTTCTTTGGTAACATTGATAATCCTATCAGGATCCAACAATTCGTTTTTTCCATCAGCGATAAGGTCTGAGGGATGCATCAAATCACCCATATTTAGCTCACGGCCATAAGTCTTTGCAATTGTTTTTAATATATTATCCAGTGCTTCAAAACGATCTTTATTGAAGGTCAAATTCTTACTGGAAGCACTGTTGTTACCCATCTCGAATGTTATTTGCACTGTTCCTCTAATAAGACTCTTGGTCATTAAGTCTCGAATTGACTTCTCAACTTCCGGTTCGAAATTCAAGCCCCTAATTTTTACGTCAAGGTAGCGGGAATTAACCGATCGAATTGATGCCGATAACTGTCCGACATCCGTATCTATAACTGCTCGACCAAAACCTGTCATACTTAAAATCATAATTTTCTTACCAAGGATAGCCTGGAAATATAAATTTAGATCACTTATAATCAAATGAAGTTCATCTGACCTAAACCAAATAAAATAAGGCTTAAAGTAATGTTTTTAATTTATTTCTAGCCCATAAAGGGTCAATGCGAAACGAAATTATGTGGCTTGCACCAAATCCAGTATCTACCGGGGAAGAACGATAAGCATAGTCCATTGAAAAATTGGTCCAGAAGAGTCCCAATCCCGTGGATAAAAATCTATTATTATTGCGGCCAAACCTAACCTGAAATTTGGATCTGTAGCTAACCTCCATACCTGCCCTGTAGCGCGATTTCTGTTTCCCTAATTCGAGTAAAGCACCCCCATTAATACGGACCTGAAAGGGCGTTTCAGGAAATACAAAAAGATGGGATATGCCCAAATTAACACCGGGAATTGTCCGTTCTACCGTACCGTTCTCCCACAATAGCCAGGATGTGGTACAATTTGTTATTAATAAACCTATAATACCATTTTCCCAGGGAGAAACTTTTGCACCGATATCCAAACCAAAGCCCGTACCATTATAACCGCCCAAGTTATGCAAAACTCCTTTAGCCGCTATACCAATGGTAAATTGTTTATAATTTCTGGATGTACTAAGATGGACAGCCCATTGAGACTGATTAAAATATTTTATATCCTCTAGATTCAGTCGCTCACCTTCATCTAGGACCCCATTCCCTTCACCAAAATCCATAGTACCAGGCATACCATCTGCACCCCAGTCAAGCAGCAGATTCCTGGTATCAGGAATTCTAGAGACCGCTTCCCTAAGGATGACTAAACCCAAAGGTATTGTCATTTTAGTTTTTAAGGGGAAAACCAATACATCGCTACTGACTAGGCCAGCAAACCGATTTTGGTGGCCGTATATGAGCGGCAAAGACTGTTGGTGCGTCTGGTGTGCTGGATTCCATAATACAGCGATAGGCGATGAACCGTCAGCAGTTAAAGTATTGCCCAAGGCCAACGCGCGCGCATCTCCGCCATTATCCATTATTTCCCAACCATATTTTACCCAGATAGATTCAGCCGTGAGGTATGTGGAAAATACTAGTGTTAAAATGCAGAGGAATATTCTAAAGGCCATGCTTCCTTTTCAATTCGTCCAATTTCTGTAGTGCTTCCATCGGCGTCATTTTGTTTATGTCAACCTTATCCAGATCTTTTTTAAATGCTGCTTCTTGACGTTCAAACATGGATAATTGATTTGACGCTTCTGGGGGTACTGAGGTTCCCGTTTGCGTATCAGATTCTAGATGATGATTGAGGATCTCCTTAGCTCTGGACAAAACACTTTTAGGCAGTCCTGCCATTTGCGCCACGTGAATACCATAACTTTTATCCCCTGGCCCCGGAGATATTTTCTTTAAGAATATGATCTGATCACCAAATTCCTCTACTGCAGCATGATAATTATCCAAACGCTTCAGCGTATGTTCAAGTTCTGTTAATTCGTGATAGTGGGTTGCAAATAGCGTGCGGGCAGCTACATTCGCATAATTGTGCAGGTATTCAGTGATGGCCCAGGCCAGCGAAAGCCCATCGAACGTGGCGGTGCCACGGCCAATCTCATCCAATAGGATCAAGCTCTGTGGAGTGGCGTTATTGAGAATGTTTGCCGCTTCAATCATTTCCACTAAAAATGTACTTTCTCCACCGGCAAGGTTATCACTGGCACCTACCCTGGTAAATAGGCGATCTACAATTCCAATGGCCGCCTTCTTAGCTGGCACATAGCACCCTACCTGCGCCATCAGCACAAGCAATCCAATTTGACGCAAATAGGTGGATTTCCCAGCCATATTGGGCCCGGTGATGAGATGGATTTGACTTTTTGTCACATCCATCTGCAAGTCATTACCAACAAATCGTTCGGAAGCAGGTAAGAGATATTCTACAACAGGGTGGCGTCCATCGAAAACATCTAATACTGCATCCTCCAGCAATATTGGCTTGCAGTATTTCTTCTGGACGGCCAAGTGCGCAAAGGTAGACAGGACATCAAGACGGTTCAATATTTTCGCATTGGTCTGAATCGGCCCAGCCTGATCTAGGATCTTTTGACAACAGTTGGCAAATAATTCCGTTTCAATGGCAATAATATCTTCTTCTGCAGACAGAACTTTTTCCTCGTATTCCTTCAATTCTTCCGTAATGTAGCGCTCGGAATTCACTAGGGTCTGTTTACGAATATAATTCTCGGGTACATTGTCCTGCTGGGCTTTCGATACTTCCAGATAATAGCCGAATACTTTATTAAAACCGACTTTCAAGCGATTGATACCTGTGCGCTGGCGTTCCTCTTTTTCCATATCTGCGATCCACTGTTTTCCTCCGGCAGCTAATTGGCGTAATTCATCTAATTTTTTATCCACTCCTGCGCGAAAAACATTCCCCTGCTGAATCTGTGCCGGGACTTCATCATTCAGTTGTTCAGCAACCAAAGCACATACTGAATTTGTATCAGCAAATTTTTCACTTACTTTGCTCCAATGATTATTATCTACTGACCCTAGTAATTTTTTTAATTCTGGTATTTTGTTTAAGCTTTGTTTCAAGCCAATGAGATCTCTCGGGCTGGCTTTACTCTGGTTTATTTTGCCCAAGATCCGCTCAATATCCATTATATCCTCTAAAATAGACCTGCACTGTTGTAATTGGCGTTTATTGCTGACAAAACCGGCGACAATATTCAATCGATCATTTAGCTTTTTAGTATCTGTAAGTGGACGGGTAAGCCATTGCTTCAGCAGGCGACCACCGCCATTGGTCACTGTTTCATCTAACAGATCAATCAGTGTACCGTGTGTACCTTGAGTAGCAAGGGATTTAAATACTTCCAGGTTGCGGAGGGTAAAACTATCCAGTTCCATTATGCCCTCATCTGCAACAGGACTGATGCTTGTCACATGCGTCAATGATCCGCTCAACGAATTTTTCACATGGTAAAATATGGCGCCTGCGGCAGTGATACCCAATTCCAGATCAGCGCAGCCGAAACCTTTCAAGGTGCGCACCTTAAAATGTTCTATCAGTATGCGCTGTCCTTGATTAAAGGATAATACCCAGTCCTCTACCGTGGAAACAAAGGGTCTCAATTCCCGGTACCAAACGCTTGTGGAATAAACTACATTACTGCCCAGCAACACTTCTCGAGGGGTATATTTCCGCAGCGCTTCCGTCAGATTACTTGCCAGACATTCACCAATAAATAATTCGCCAGTGGACTGATCCAGTACGGCATACCCAGCAGCATCACCGTGAAAGTGAATACAGGCTAGGAATTGATTCGTCTTCTCATTTAAAGCGGCATCGCTGGTAATGGTACCTGGAGTGACGACTTCGATCACTTCTCTTTTTACAATTCCTTTGGTCAGTTTTGGGTCCTCCACCTGTTCACAAATGGCTACGCGGTGACCGGCGTTCACCAGTTTGTGTAGATAATTGTCCAGGGCATGATAGGGAAATCCCGCCAGGGGCACATTGCCGGCAGCGCCGTTGGAACGTTTGGTGAGCACAATGCCCAGAACTTTCGCCGTTGTGACGGCATCATCGCTGAATGTTTCGTAGAAATCGCCCATGCGGAATAGGACGATAGCGTCGCTGTATTGGCGTTTCACGTCCTCGTACTGGCGCATAAGAGGTGTGCCTTGGGGTGCAACAGTCTTTTTGGTCACAAATTATCCCCTTTAGACCGTTGATTGCCGCTGCGGTCAGTCCAACCCTGCTTGTCACAATATTCCAGCATAGGAATGGCAAATTTCCGTGTCAATGCGGTTATATTTTTAAAATCTGTTACTCCCATTTCATTATTTTGGTTGAAGTGATTAATAAGAGCTTGACGGAGTTTAGCTATGTTTTCATTGTGCATCCAGGTACCGTTTTCAATTTCCGATACTTTTTTATCTCCTTTCAGGACGTGCAAAACTTCCAGCACACGTTTATCATTCTCGTTGAATTTTTGAGATAATTCCGCTGTGGTTACCGGCGTCAGACCAACTTCAGTTAAGTTGTTTTCCATCTTTCTTGATAGCTCGGCTGTGCCTCCTACCAGTTCCACTTTGTGGCTTGTCAACGCTAACCCCGATTCTACAAATTTTACAATCCCTTCCTTTTTCATCATCGCTACCACTTCTTCGAGCCATATAGTACTCAATCTTGATTCCTGCTGTAGTATATCTACACCCATGGATCTGCGTAAGGGCTTCCGCTGATGAAATGTATTTAATGTACTAACAATTATTTTTTTGCTCTCATCCAACATCTTATGGGTAAATACAATACCTTTTTCTGTCGTTAGCAGGTCCAGTTTTGTTATCCATTTATGTACCTTTTCATCCGTGCATTGATTTAATAGCGCCCACGCACTGATAGTATGAGGCTGCGTACTCAATGAATCCACCAATTGCCTAAAGCGTTGTACTGGATCTACCTCCAACGCAGAAACCCAGCTACTGACCTTTACACCTTTGGGAATAAAGGTGGTCAAAACCGTCCCACCACCAATGGTAGTCATGGGGGAATAAGTACGCAATACAAAACGGTCACCGCTAGCCGCAACGGTAGACTTTTCCAGATCTAGATTGACATTTGCCTTGCTTCCGGCAGGCAACTTTTTCTTCCCTGACAAATGCACCCTGGCCAGCACTTCTGCCGTGCCCAAATGGACCCGCACTCGCTGGTGATGTTTTAATTCCTTTTTCATTTCAGACGCAAGCTGGATATGCGCAGTGAATTTTTTAATGGATTTTAGCTTTCCAGGCAGTGCTAATTCTGATCCGCGAAAGACCTTTTCTTTATCTACCCCAGAAAGATTTACAGCAGCGCGATCTCCCTGCTGTACTGATTGCACATCCAATCCGTGGGATTGAATCCCGCGGACCTTGGCTTTGATATTCCCCGGTAATACGTCCACTGTGGATCCCTTTTTCAAATCACCGGAAATGACTGTCCCAGTTGTCACTGTACCAAAACCGGCCATGGAAAATACCCGGTCCACCTGCAAACGGAAAAAGCCCCTGTCCGTTGATTGCTGAATAGTCACTGCTTTTTGTTCCAATAGATTTTTTAATTCAGCAATGCCAACGCCCGTGTTTACTGACGTCCTTATTACATCTACACTTTTGAAAATTCCATCAGTTAATTCACGAATATCCAGTTCTACGAGATCCAACCATTCTTCGTCTTCCGCCAAGTCGGTCTTGGTGATGGCCACCACACACTGGGGAATGTTCAGCAGTTTCAAGATCTGCAGGTGCTCCCGGGTTTGGGGCATGATGCCGTCATCGGCCGCCACAACTAACATTGCCATGTGAATGGTGGACACCCCTGCTACCATGTTGCGGATGAATTTCTCGTGGCCAGGGACGTCGATAATAGTCACATTGTCGTTCAAGAAAGCAAATCCCAGATCAATGGTCATACCCCGAGCCTGTTCCTCTGCCAGTCGGTCTGTATCTGTACCCGTTAGAGCCTTTACCAAAGCCGTTTTCCCATGGTCAATATGCCCCGCAGTTCCAATCACCACATGGGCCATACTATACCTCTTTTATTGCTTCAATCAGCTGCGGTGATTGATTAAGCAGCACGGCTTTCAAATCAATATAAAACGTACTGCCTTTGGTATAGCCAACTACAGGAATCGTACCCTCGCGAAAAGCCTTGGCCAGGGCCGCAACAGTTATCTGTCGCGGTGTAAATTGCAGGGCCGCGCTGGGAATGGATTTCACCGGCAAAGAACCACTACCAGCCTCCACTAGAGATGCTACTAGGGCAATACCCAGTTGCTTGACCTTAATCTGGGGAAGGTTGCTTAGAATTTTTTTGCCACGATTCAGAAGAATTTTTTGAGACGTAGTAAGCAGTTTCAACGAAAGATTATCAGCACTAAAACTTTCATTTGATCGATAGGTGCGCAGTGTCTCTTCCATAAGAGCAATCGTCCATTTGTCACAACGATAGGTACGGTATAATGGATTTTTTTGAATAACTTTCAGATAGCGCTGACTACCAATAATAAATCCAGACTGGGGACCACCCAGTAGTTTATCCCCGGAGAAGGTGATAACATCTGCACCAGTTTTAACCACATCTGAAACTTGTTTTTCGGCAGGTAGATTCTGTTTGTTCATATTTAGTAAGGCCCCGGACCCAAGATCTACCACAAGTGGAATACGCTTTTTCTTGGCCAGCAATGCCAGATCGGAAAGAGGGACCTCTTTCGTAAACCCCTGAACCACGTAATTACTGGTGTGTGCCCAAAGGATGGCACCGGTTTTTTTGGTGATGGCTTTTTCGTAATCTTTTAAATGTGTTCGATTTGTGGTGCCTATTTCCACCAAAGTGCAGTAGCTTTTACGAATAACGTCCGGAATGCGAAATGAACCGCCGATCTCCACCTCTTGACCACGAGAAACAATTACATCTCTACCTTCGGCTAATGAATTCAAGGCCAGCAGCACAGCAGCGGCATTGTTATTCACAATCAAACTGCTTTCAGATCCGCAGATCGCATTTAGCATTTTAGCGATGTGATTCTGCCGGTCACCACGCTTTCCCGTTGAAAGATCAAATTCTAAATTGATATAACCTTCTAGTTTTTTGGCTACGGTTGATATTACTTTTTTTGAAATAGGCGCGCGGCCGAAACCCGTGTGTAGCACAACGCCAGTGCCGTTGATGATATTTTTTATGGAAGACTGGTTCAAGGAATCGAGCTCATCTAAAATTGCAGCAGTGACCGCGCTCCGTTTGATATCAAGTTTACCAGCTTTCGCCGTTCTTCGGTAGCCCCTTAATTCTGATTTAATTACCTCTCTTATATATCTATCATGAAGTGCAATAGATTTATTTACATCAAGTAGTACTTCAGATACAGAAGGCAGTTGCCGTAATTGCTTTTTACTCATTTTAACACAGGAAGTTGATGAACTTTAGGTAGATAAAGCAACCATCATGATTTCTTGATAATCATATAACTTGTAAACAGTCCGGGAATCAATAAAAAACCCATAGCGGTAAAGACATAGGCAATGCCCATATTTTCAGCAATAAAGCCACCCACCCCGGCAGCAAGAGAGCCAATGCCAAAGCTCAAGAAGAAATTGATACCATACCCCAAACCCCTGTTATCACTATGGGTAAATTCGGCAATGAGCGTATTGCTGATGGGTTGGTTGCTAAAATAAGCCATTCCCAGTCCTAGACTGCATAGTACCAGGAAAATATCTGTTGTGTAACCCATAAGCAATAAAAAGGGGATATTAATTGCTATAATTAGCGGTAATAATTTCGTTCGTTTATACCGAGTTCCAAGCCGACCACCAATAATCTGGCCGATGATTCCCGCTAAAAATACCAAGGAGGGAAAAATACCTGCTTTCATGGTACCGGAAATAAACGGCAGGAAATTACTTGTATTTTCAGCGAAATGAGTAGGCATGAAAGTCGTAAAACCGTAATAGGCAAACCCCATGAGCATATTGGTCATATAGAAAAAAATCAGCGCCGGGCGGTTTGTCTTTTCAACACGATTTTCTTGCTGCTCCATTTTTCCGTTTCCACTGTGGTCTCTTTTTGGAATAACTACTATCGTTGCTAGAGCAAGGATAACATTGAAAACCCCTAAAACTGCATACGACGCCCGCCAAGAAATTAGTAGCGCCAGCGTAGTAGCCATGATGGGCCCTAGAGCTGAACCTGTGGTACCAAATATACCGTGGACAGCCATACCTTTAGTAATCGCTTGCACTCGTTGCGAAATAAGTGTGAGCCCGGCGGGATGGTAGATACTGCAGGAAAAGCCTAGTAATCCCAATCCAAAGATCAGTAGAATCAATGAATTAGATAGGGCAACAATTATAGCAGCTAGGCCAGAACCAAATAAGTAAAGTAACAGTAATGTTTTTCCACCCAATCTACTTTCTGCCAAGCCCGAAGGTATCGCTCCGATACCAAACATAAAGGCGCTTATGGTAGCAACCAAACCCAATGTATCCAACCCAGTGGAAAATTCTTGACGAAGGATAGGAATAAGACTGGGTAGTGCCAGCATCAGAGCATGAACGGATAAATGACTCCCGCCAGTGATACCCAATACTGTTTTTTCAAAACGGTTCATATTAATTCAGTCTTTCTGACTACCTTTGCATTTCATCACTGGATTAGGAATAATGCTTGGGCATTTAATTTTTTGTAAAGCACTATTAGATAACTTACTAGTAAAAAAAACCCCCATCAACAACTGCCAATGAGGGCGAAAATAGCTTATATAGCGTGAAATTAGCGTTTTTCCGTAATACGTGTAGCTTTACCAGTTAATCCGCGCAAATAATGCAGTTTTGCGCGCCGTACTTTACCTTTGCGATCGACCTTGATAGAGGTGATCATTGGCGAATGAACAGGAAAGATCCGTTCTACGCCAACACCACCAGAAATCTTACGTACAGTAAAGGTTTCCTCTATGCCACCTCCGCTACGAGCCAAAACCACTCCTTTAAAAACCTGTGATCTCTCTTTTCCGCCTTCAATAACGCGAACGCCGACTGACACCGTATCACCTGGTGAAAATTCTGGTAAATCATCCCGCAATTGATCGGCTACAGCTTGTTGTAACTTATTCATGATTAATTCTCCGAAGATTCTAGTTTCTTGGCGCGTGCTTGCCCTAAATCTGGTCGTTTCACTTCCGTGCGACGACTCCTTTCATCCTGCCTCCAAGCAGCAATTTTTTCGTGATTTCCGCTCATCAGTACTTCCGGTACAGACAGACCATCGATTTCTTTAGGTTTGGTATAATAGGGTGCGTCCAGTAATGACTCCGTAAAAAACGAATCTGTTTTTGCTGAATCAAAATTATTCAATACACCGGGTAATAAGCGGACAATACTATCGATCATAATCATAGTTGGGATCTCCCCGCTCGTCACGACATAATCGCCGATGGAATATTCGTGGGTCACGTATTTATCGATTACACGATGGTCAATATCTTTGTAGTGACCACAAATGAAAATGAGATTTTCCACAGAACTATTTTCTTGGGCCGCATCCTGAGACCACTGTTTTCCTTGCGGCGATGGATATATGACTCTGAGATTTGCAGCTGCACCAATTTTATCAATAGTGTGGTCCAGTGCTGCAAAAAGCGGCTCGGCCATCAGTACCATGCCGCCGCCGCCGCCGTAGGGAGTATCATCAATTTGTCGATAATTCCCTTGTCCAAAATTCCGTAGGTCCACTACATCAAAATCAATAATCCCCTCCGTATGTGCTTTACGCAGCATGGATTGCTGTATAATAGCATCGACCATATCCGGGATAGGTGTAATTATGGCAACTTTGTTCAATCCAATAACCCTTCCATAGGCGTGATCATTACAGCCCGTTGGGGATGCCTAATCTCTTTGACTATTTCCGGTATAATTGGAATAAGGAATTCCTGATCACCACTATAAATGACATAGGCGTCGTTCGCAGGCAACCAGAGTATTTCACCTAATTCACCGATTAATCGACCGCTATCTGTAACCACATCATACCCGATCAGATCACCAGACACAAAATGTATTGCATCCGAATCATCTACAACAGCGAAGACAGTTTGTCCAATCATAGTTTCCGCACTATCCCGATCCTGCATACCTGTAAAAATGAAACGACGTTTTTTTCCAGCACCGGTCACATCACTGAGTTGAACTTTGCTGGATATTTCTTCTGAAAATCCAACGTGTAACGGATGGGAGTGCACATAATCATCAAAATACCGTGATAATGGTCGCACAGACACCGCTCCTTTCATTCCTGACGCTCGGATAACTTTGCCGATTGGGAATAGTTTATTCATGGAATATTAGTCAATTACATCCAGGCGGGCCCGTTTACCGCCTTGTTTGGCATTAATTGCAAAGACTATAGTCCGAATAGCGGAAATATTCCGTCCACCCTTACCAATGATCTTACCATAATCACCATCACCTACTGTTAATTCGTAGATAATGCGTTGTTCCGTCTCTACATCTGCTACATTCACTTCATCTGGCTTATCTACCAAATGTTTTGCTATGCTTTCAATCAACTCCTTCATGATCATATCCTCTCTGGACCATTAGCGGTCCATCTCTTCACTTATCATCTGTTTCTTGGCCATTTTTTTTGGCTATTTTCTTTGAACCCTTTTTTCCTGACTTGTCCTTTTGGGGTTCTACTTCGTCAGTACTCTTATCCTCTTCCTGCTCCTCTTGCACCTCTTTATCTTCGGCAGCACTATCTTCTTCCTGTTCATCGGTTCCTTCCTCAGCTGCAGTCTCTGCTGATTCATCTTCCGCCTCTGTTTCTTCTGCTGCTGTATCCTCTTTTTCCGTTGGCTCTTCTGTTGCTCCATCATCCGCTTTTTCCGCAGGTTTTTTCGCTACCTTATCCTTACTATCATCAGCTTCTGCTGCACTCGATTTAGTATCCTCTTCATCACCATCTGCGACAGCACTATCTTCTTCCTGTTCATCGGTTCCTTCCTCAGCTGCAGTCTCTGCTGATTCATCTTCCGCCTCTGTTTCTTCTGCTGCTGTATCCTCTTTTTCCGTTGGCTCTTCTGTTGCTCCATCATCCGCTTTTTCCGCAGGTTTTTTCGCTGCTGCATCTGTGCCATCATCCGCACTTTTCTCAACATCAGCTGGAGCTTCATCCACCGCTGCTTCTGCCGTTGCCGGTACACTTTTATCATCCACTTCAGTTGCTGTATCCGCGGCAGCAGCTTTTTCGGCGACCCTCTTTTCAGCAGCAGCTTTCTTATCAGCTACTTTTGCTTCGGCCCGCTGGTGTCGGCGCTTCAATACATCTTCTCGTTCGAGGGCCCATTTCTTCATTTCTTTTTCCACAGCGGCTTCATCAAGGCCTTGTTTCATTAGGTGCCACTTATGAGCAAGTCCTGCTGTACGCAAAATATCGTGGGCCGTATCCGTTGGCTGGGCACCTTCCTGCAGCCAATGCAAAATCCTATCTTCCTTGAGTGAATACATTTCATCCTTTGCAATGGGATTATACCAACCTACTTCTTCAATGGCTGCTCCATCTCTACGATTGCGCGCATCCATAATAACCAGGCGATAAAATGGTCTATTTCGACGCCCAATACGTTTTAGTCTTATTTTCGTCGCCAATACAATTTCTCCTTTTTTTTCATCAAATAAACGAATCCACCCTTATTCCGCGGGGCTTCATTTTACCAAATTTCTTCATCATTTTCTGCATTTCTGTGAATTGTTTTAATAATTGATTCACTTCCTGTACAGAACGACCTGAGCCAGCTGCAATCCGCCTGCGGCGCTGCCCATTGATTAGCTGAGGATTATTCCGTTCCTGCGGTGTCATCGAATTAATCATGGCTTTCGTCCATGATAATTGCCGATCATCTAGGTCCATCCCCTGCATCATTTTACGCGGTACGCCTGGGATCATACCCATAATCTGATTCAAGTTACCCATTTTCTGCAGCTGCTTGAGCTGGGTGTTAAAATCTTCCAGCGTAAACCGATTCTCAAGTAGTTTTTCCTGCATTTTCGCGGCTTCTGATTCAGTCACTACTTTTTGAGCTTTTTCTACTAAGGTAACCACATCACCCAACCCCAGGATACGATCGGCCATGCGCTGTGGATCAAATACTTCCAAACCATCAGTCTTTTCAGAAATACCGATAAATTTTACCGGTTTTTTAATAACGGTAGTGATTGATATTGCGGCGCCACCGCGAGCATCTCCATCTAACTTTGTCAGGATTGTGCCTGTTATTTCCAGCGCTTCATTAAATGCCTGAGCGGAATGGACCGCATCTTGACCAGTCATACCATCCGCTACAAATAAGGTCTCTGTAGGCTTTACCGCCTCAGCAATTTGCTGAATCTCAACCATCATTTCACCGTCTACGTGAAGACGACCAGCTGTATCCAGAATAACACAATCAATTTTTGATAGGGCCGCTTCTTCAATGGCAGCAGTGCAAATCTTCACCGGGTCATCCTGCCCCATTTCAAACACTGGTACAGCAATTTCCTCGGCAAGTACCTGTAACTGTTTGATCGCAGCGGGACGATAGACATCTGCTGCGACCAGTAGAACGGACTTGCCTTGATCGTTAAGCCGGTTGGCTAATTTTACACAGGTGGCAGTTTTACCTGAACCTTGCAAGCCAGCCATTAAGATTATGGTCTGGCCTTTTTTGGCGAATTCCAATGGGACAGGTTCTTTGCCAAAAAGTGTTACCAGTTCATCATGGATAATCTTGATAAACTGTTCCCCTGGTTTCACTGATTTAAGAACTTTTGTCCCCGAAGAGCGATCCTGCACCCGTTTTACAAAATCACGGGTGACTTGAAAATTCACATCTGCTTCTAAGAGTACACGACGAATCTCACGAGCCGTTTCCTGAATATTCTTATCCGTAATCTTACCGAGGCCGCGCAGATTGCGCAACACAGTGTCAAATCGTTCTGTTATTTGATCAAACATATTCTATAAAATATGGATATTTGGATATATTGGTTCCAAATAAGCCGGGGAAATTAACGGCTAGACCCGGCAATGACAAAAGAATTACAGTCAGCGTAAATTCAGTAAAAAGAACCCCATTTGGGGCCTCTAAGCAAGTCTTATTCTTTGCCAGGGACTTTGCAGCACATATCTAGTCCGGAATAGGCTTTTGGTTCTGCCGGTGTATCATTGGCATCATACCCAACAGCAGCAATCGCTTTTTCGATAACGCCTAAATCGATAACACCTGCTTTGTAGACCACTTTACCAACTTTCTTTTCCAGATCTACATCCACCTTGACTACTCCTTCTAACGTACCCAGACTACTGGCAATTTTATCTGAACACATGCCGCACTGAATTGTGTTTAACACAATTTCAGCAGATTTATTCTCCGATTTACTACCACAACCGGCAATTAAACTGAGGACTAAACCAAAAATAATCATGTATTTGTTCATAATCTTTCCCTTCATGTTATATAACTAATTCAACAAATGATTCTGGTCGTGAATTTAATGCAAAAATAGAAATTAATGAATCGAAAGAGAACCCCTCGCATCTGTTTTCCCATACTGTTAAAACACAAACCCGATGCCCACATTCATAAATAGCCCCTTTGATAATTGGGTTTTTTTTCCGTTTTCTACCATTGGGAGCTTCACATCGAGACGAACCATAATATTTTGCCGGTATGTCATAAATACCGGCCCAGTCAGGATTCTCGTAGAAGTTTCTTGCCAACGCCCGGTTACATCCCACATAACGAAAAGACCTGTATTGGAGGTATTATCATGGTATGGATGAATGCCCAGGTTGATGTCCAAGCCAAGGAGCGGGTCCTTTTCATTATACATCCAGCCGAAAACATCATACAGTTGGTAGAATGAAAATGATTCAGAACTGTACGACAAGCTAATACCGCCACCAAGGTAACCTGAAGCACTGGTTTTTTCTTCATTTAAGGGGATCCTTATTTGTGGGGTAAAACCAAAATTCTGTGTCCTTCGCTTGTAGTTGGTGTATTTCTTTAGTGGCACAGCCAGGATTAGGTCGCCGAATGATTTAGCTTTTGCCACAAGATCAGCATCCTGACGCTCAATCATATGATAAGGCAGTTTGAAAGTGATTCGCTTGGCTCTATGCCAAGTATAGACACCCTCCAGCCAGTAGGTCTGTTGAAAATAGCTAGAGAGGATATTTTGTTCATGGATGGTACGGTCCGAACCAAATCTTTCATAGCGAACCTGGAAGCCATATCCCCCGTTCCAGCGGGGCGCCATATCCATGACCGGCTGGTGCGCAAAAACCAGCGCACCGATCAAACCAAGGATGAAAGGGTTATTTTTCATCTTTTTTGGCCTCAAATCTCCTTACTTCGATCTTTTCTCCAGTTCTGTTTGTATAAACAGATAGCACCTCATATCCGGATTTGGTGATCATTGTTATGGCTTCATCAACATTGATATCATGGTCAATCATTTCCGCAATGACAGCATATTGATACTCTACATTAACAAATACACCATTCTTATATTTTTTTCCGTCAACATACTTTAACGAGGACAATCCACCCTGCAGTCCAGTAGCACAGAATGAACAAACCAAACCACTCACTTCTAGTACGACCTCATCTTTTAAGATGGTTATTGTTTTGTCATTTAATACCACGGTTTGCGCACTGACCAGTCCCAGCATTGTGATGGGTAAAATAAATCTATGTATAATATTGGTATTCAAGATAATCTCCTTTCAATGGATTACACCACCCCTCTCATAGGGCAGTATCAATGATGTGGGAGTTATCTAGATCAGGAGGGGCAGATTCAGGGAAGCTATGGGCCCAGGATCAAAATTCCCAAGGCAGGCAATGTAGTTCGTTTCGATCTTGGGGATACCAAGATCTGTAACAAATCGTTGGCTGAAGATATCAGAAGATTTTAGCTCTGACTTATGAAAGGGTCCTGACACGATCAGCATAAAGACCGATGACCCACAGTCGGACATAGTCGCACAGGTTATCTCTCTATCCATCTCACAACATGATGTTGCAATGCCCGCGCAGCAAGGCATGTTGCAGTCATCTAGTGGGATGAACGGTGCAGCAGTCATTCCTGCGAATAAAGTGATTAAACCAACGGCAGTGATCTTCTTCAACATTTAAACCAACTTACGTTATAAACAAAAAAAGTGTCAATCAATTATTTTACTTAACCAATTTAGCTAGTTCACGAAAGCGGTCACCAGTGGCTACGCCCTGTAATTCAAAGAGCACCATTTCCACACTCGTTTGGACTACACCCTCAAGAAGCATACGCTCCAACCCCAGTTGTTTATTGCTATCCGTGCGGGATGAGACTGCATCTGCGGCCACATGAACCGTAAAATCCTGACCCAAAAGGTCCATGGCTGTTTGGTAAACACAAACGTGCGACTCAATGCCGGCCAGAATAATGTCATGGCCATGCAATTCCTGCAAGCGCCCATTGAATTCTTCATTCCTAGCACAACTGAATACATCCTTGACAATCGGCTCGATATCCGGCAGCAGTTCCTGGATCTCAGGAATGGTTGGACCCAGCTTATCAGGCAACTGCTCCATCCAGATAATAGGGATTTCCAACAATTTTGCACCGCTAATAAGAATTTGCAGATTTTTGACCAGATCTTCCCGGTCGTGCATGATCTGGGCAAGTTTACCCTGTACATCGATAATTACCAGAATTGTAGTTTTTGATTCAAGCATGAAATGGTATTTCTACAACTGTTGCCCAATTATCCACATTTGGACCAGTTCGCATAGCAGCTATCTTATCCATTTTAAAAGAATTTTTCACCTGTAAATTACGAATAATATCCTCTTTTTTCTTATCAGACATTTCCTTGTATAGCAAACTGATGTGGGGCAAAAATTCATAGGGTTGTCCGTTAGGGAATTGGCTAATAACCGCTTGCTGCAGTTGTTCCAATTCTGGTGAACTTAGCAATTCGATGAATATTGTTTTCCATATATTTTCCGTGTGGCTAATCGTTGCCTTTTTAACGTAAAAAGATTCCATATTATTTGCAGATTGTTCCAGAATTTTCTTTATCTCTAATGCCGGAAGATCGGTCGGGCTGTATAAGGTACAATGGGTATTGAAAACAGGAGCTTGATAAGTAGCGGCCAGGTTGTTTATGATCCCTTGAAGATATTGTGCATCTGCCGGGGCTGGAATGAGCCAGATGGAAACCAAATACTGTTAATCCTGCTGCGCTTTGATAAGTTTGTCCAGGCGATCACGGATTTCCAGTAGTTCGTGCTTTATTGATGGGATCGGTTCTCCAGCCGGTTCTTCACCTTTTAAACGAGCAATCAGGGGTGTGACATAACGTTCAGTTATCGGATCGCGGACAATGAGATTTTCCAGATTCGTAACCTGAGATTCATCGCCGTGGTGGCTCAATAACCGTGCAGCTGTGGTACGCACATTACGATTGGGATCAACCAATAATTCTTCAAAAGTGGATATTAGTTCAGGGTGTTTTTTGGTGTGCCTGCCAATGGTTGAAACCACTGTTGAGCGACATGACCAAGGCGCTGCCCCATATTCAAGTAAAGCTTTAAGTCTTTTATAGTTACTGGCATTATATTTGCGTAAAGATCGAATCGCAGTTTTGCGAATCATATCACGGTGCGAATCCTGTTTCATGGCCCAATCGTACAGTGAATCAGCAGCAGTACTATCCACAGCAAACAAGGTTTTAAAGGCATCATTGACCGTATAATCGTTATCCGCTGTCATCATGGTCTCAATCAAGAAATCTTTTACTTCCTTTGTTTTATAGCTGCTTAAACTACGGATACAAGCCCTTTGCACACGATTATCCTGCCGTTGCATAGAACTCATGAGAATTTCCGGACCTTTTTTTGGTTTATATTGACCAAGCGCCTCTGCAGCCTCAACACGGACTCCGTAAAAAGGATCTTTCTGCAAAGCATGCACCAGCGCATTTTCAATGGAACGCTTGCGCTGTTTTTTCTCCGCTAGTCTTTCAATAGCCCAAATACGATCCAGCACGTGGGGTGCATGTTCGGATTGATAGATTAACTCACTTTGTGTTTTGTTAAATTCCATACGTTTGGGGATGATATGCCCCTCATCCACTAGCACCATGTTGGGATCCCTTATGGATGGTATGAGAAAGGTTGATTCTTCCTCTTCAATCCAGATATCCTGACGAACAATATCCCCCCCATTATCGATCAATACAGTTAGCGGCAACCGAAACAAGGATGAAGTTGCCACGTCCTGAGTTTGACGAATAGTCAGTTTCACATGTTGGTTACGACGATTATATTTATACTTAATATCCAAATGCGGGAGACCGCCGGTATAGACCCATTGATCAAAAAACCACTCCAGATTCTGGCCCGTGACATCCTCAAAAACGCGTTTCAAATCTTGGGATTCTACGTTCTTGAACTGGTAGGTATTTGTATAATGGCGAACGGTTCGCCAAAAGGCATCATAACCCAACATCTGCTGCAGCATATTCAAGACCAGAGCACCCTTGGCATAAATATTCGAATCGAAAAGATCCATATCTGATTCATAGTAATACTGGACCATCGGCCGGCGCTTTGATTCATCGGCCCAGCGGACGCTGGAAAGCATCCAGCGACGGCCGTATTCAGCCGCATCCCTGCCATGATCGTATTCGCGCCAAGCATAGGTCAGGAACGTAGCGAAACCTTCGTTAAGCCAGGCATTGGCCCAGTTTCGGGTAGTGAGCATATCGCCATACCACTGGTGGGCGATCTCGTGGGCCACCAACCCATCGCTAGTATGGTCAGGACGAGCGCGGTCGGTGTGCATAGTTCCTGAACTTTGGTGAATCAGGGTGATATTCTCCATCCCACCCCACATAAAATCATCGATAATGATCTGGTCCAGTTTCTCATAAGGGTACGAAATACCGGTATGTTCATTGAAGAAAGCCACCATTTCCGGTGTCCTATCAAAGGAGCGTAAGGCATCTTCGTCGCTGAATTCAGGGGTTACCCAGTAGCCAATGGAAAGATCGCCATAGCTATCCTCTACCCTGCGAAAATCACCAATGACAAAAGAAATCAGGTAGCTGACCATAGGGAAATGCTCGTGCCAGTGAAAGGTGCGGGTGGTACCCTTATCGGTCATACCCACGAATTCACCATTCGATACAGCGGTGTAAGGTGTATCCACTGTCAAAATAACCTCAAAAGTGGCCCGGTCATTGGGATAGTCCCAAAGGGGAACCCAATTGTGGTTATCCATTCCTTCACCCTGGGTCCAGGCCTGATTATTCTTATTTGGATACCCTTTATCGGAACGGACGAAATAGAGACCTTTTTTTGGTTTTGCGCTATAATCAATGGAAAGGGTTAATGTATCATCAAACCCATAGGTACGGTCCAACTCAATATTCAGTTTTGGTCCATTCAATGAGTATTCCAGCGGTCGGTTATTATTAATTAAAACCTGCTGTATTTCCGTATCCTCGCAATCCAGTTGAATAATATACAGGTCCGTGCGCAGGGAACTCATTATATGGGTCACATTACCGGTTACTGTACTATCATCCAAATCGACCCGAATATCGATCTTAGAATGATGAATATCAACATAACGGTCTGGCGTAGGATTGTAGGGTGCATCGCCAGCGAAACCAGCGACAACTATTGCTAAAATAAATGAAGCTATTATTTTCAAGGTACCTACTCCAGATGAAGGGTAAACTTACGATGATGTTAATTTGCTAACAATAATTGGAATTAAAGATCAATATTCTAAAATATTAAAAACCGGGACGGGCTTCAATAATTCATCGCCCTTCAGGCCCTTAAGTATAATCAAAAAAGCATAGCTTAAAATTTCCCCTTGTAATTTTTTTACAACACTGCCAGTGGCTTTGGCTGTACCACCTGTTGCCAACAAATCATCAACGATTAATACTTTATCACCCTTATTTATAGCATCAATATGCATTTCTATCGCATCAGTGCCGTATTCCAGTTCATATTCCTCAGCAATAGTTTCGCTAGGTAGTTTTCCTGGCTTTCTAGCCAATACAAATCGGCAACTCATTCTCAGAGCTAAAGGTGCAGCAAAAATAAAACCTCTACTTTCAATGCCTACTATGACGTCTATTTCTTTATCCTTGAACGCACTATAAAAAGTTTCAATTGCCGCTCCGAAAGCATCCTTATCCTGCAATAATGTTGTTATATCTTTAAACTGAATCCCCGGTTTTGGAAAATCTGGTACGTTCCGGATACTATTTTTAATCCTATCGATATCCATTTATTCCCCTTTTCCGCAGTTTTTAATAATTAATGGAATAACATGCTCAATTAATTTCTTTACGTTATGGACGTTTTTTTCCATAACGGCATATATCATTTCCATCGTTACCTCT
>FAXC01000449.1_pt2 | contig 34926 bp, 23 predicted proteins | sample 734421 | NCBI WGS metagenome assembly FAXC01 (sample SAMEA3597868, study PRJEB11362) | hydrothermal vent metagenome | biome: marine hydrothermal vent biome; feature: marine hydrothermal vent; material: ocean water | place: Atlantic Ocean | collected 2010-09-19/2010-10-04 | reverse complement strand
TGCCCAGTTGTTTTTTGCTGTATGTTTTTACTTCTACGAAGATTATGATCCCATCCTTTTCGGCAATAATATCGATCTCGCCATAAGGGGCACAGCGGAGGTTCATGGTTAGTATCTCGTAACCGCTTTCTATCAAATAAACAGCCGCCACTTGTTCTCCCCATTGTCCGATTCTGCCTTCTTGCCGCAGCCAGGATAATGTGGGCATTGCCGCTGCGACTGGCTTGAAACTCTTGCGGTGAATTGCGCATGCTTTATTAAGTCGTAGCTTGTCCATATGTTCCCTGGTTCCATATCCCTTGTGCTTCTTGAAACCGTATACTGGAAATATTATATCAAACTGTTCCATCATATTATCTCGGGTAACCTTAGCAATAATTGAAGCTGCTTTAATAGCATCGACTGTTTGATCTCCCTTTATAACCCCTTTATTTGGTATGATCTGTGTTGGCAACGCATAGCCATCGATTACAGCCTGGTCGGGTCTTGGCTTTAATCGGCCCAGGGCCATTTTCATCGCCAGCTGAGTAGCCTGCAATATATTGGTTTTATCAATATCAGATGCTGCTACGACTCCTACACCAATAGCAGTGGCCTGGTGTTGTATCTCTACAAATAATTGAGATCGTTTTTTAGGGGTTACTTTTTTTGAATCATCAAGACCTTCCAGGTTATAGGAATTAGGTAGAATCACCGCTGCAGCGACAACCGGTCCGGCTAGCGGCCCTCTTCCTGCTTCATCTACACCTGCTATTATTACCATAATATTTAATTAATTTAAACGTTTATTTGATCTAATTGCCAGTTGCCAGTTCAAAGACAGACATGTAAACTTGAATTCTATTTTCCAGCGAATAACAGCAACTTTGCAAAAAGTCCTATATGAATAAAATAATATCTACATTAACTCATTGGACAGAAATATTCAGTGGATGGATATCCCTGCCTCTCACTATTATTTTGATAGGTACAGGTCTGTTTATTACTGTATCATTAGGTTTCATACAATTACGCAGATTGAAACATAGTTTTGCAGTTGTTTCAGGAAAATATGACAATCCAAACGATGAGGGCGATGTTACCCATTTCCAGGCTTTATCAGCTGCTCTTTCTGCCACAATTGGTATTGGCAATATTGCCGGTGTTGCTTTAGCAATGCGTCTTGGTGGTCCTGGAGCCCTTTTTTGGATGTGGATGACAGCGCTATTTGGCATGGCATTAAAATATGCGGAATGCACTCTCGCGCATAGATACCGAGTAATCCACAACGATGGATCAGCTTCAGGCGGACCGATGTATTATATTGAAAAAGGACTTGGACCAAAGTGGAAACCGCTTGCGATTTTCTTTGCTACCTGTGCAGTAATTTGTTCGTTCTGCACAGGAAATATGAATCAGGCCAATACAATTGCTCAAACCTTTACTACATATAATGTCCCCATATGGGTTTCGGGTGGTTTAATCGCATTTTTGGTTGGCCTCGTTATTATTGGTGGTATTAAACGTATAGCTGCTGTTGCTAGTAGATTGGTGCCCACAATGGCAGTTCTATATGTGGCAGGTGCACTGTTAATTCTATTGACTCATTTTGAAAATATCATCCCTAGTTTTGCAAGTATTTTTCGTGAGGCTTTTTCCCTAAAAGCTGGCTGGGGTGGTTTAATCACTGTAATCATGTGGGGCGTGCGTAGAGGTTTGTATTCAAATGAAGCTGGTCAGGGGTCTGCCCCCATCGCTCATGCTGCAGCAAAAACAAAAGAATCTGCTCGTGAAGGTGCTGTGGCACTAATGGGACCATTCATTGATACCATAGTTGTATGTACAATGACTGGGCTTGCTATACTTTCAACGGGTGTACTTCAATCAACAGATTTAACAGGTGCACAATTAACCAGAGAAGCATTTCGTAATGGTTTTGCATTTGCTCCTGAAATTGGAAGTATTATTGTAAACATTGCCGTTCTGTTATTTGCATACACCACAATGGTAGCCTGGAGTTACTACGGAGATCGTTCGATAGAATACTTGGTTGGTCCTCAGGCTATTAAACCTTATCGGTGGGTATACGTGTTTTTTAATTTTATGGGCGCCATTCTACCGCTGACGTTCGTCTGGAATTTTGGTGACATTGCGTTGAGCCTCATGACAATTCCGAATTTGATCGGCGTGTTATTCTTGACAGGGACCCTTAAAAAAATTACTTCAGAATATTTTGCTAAAGAGCATATACCTTATAAAGCATGATTAATCCACATCCATGACCATGGTTTATTTATCCCAGGATCACCTTTCTCTCAAGTAGTAATTAGTGGAAAATACTAGACTATTGCTTTCGGTAGCCAAGGCAGCTGCCCGAGACGCGTCGGAGCTCATCATGCAGGTTCAGGATTTGGATCGAGAGGTGTCAACTAAATCAAGTATTGCGGACCTGGTAACCAACACAGATAAACAGGCAGAACAAACTATAAAAGAAGATATTCTCACAAATTTTCCGGATCACGGTATTCTTGCGGAGGAATCAGGGGTAACTGCTTCAGATTCAGCATATCAGTGGGTCATTGACCCTCTGGACGGCACCACCAATTTCGTACATGGTCTTGCTCCCTTTTGCGTTTCCATAGCTCTAATGAAAGATAATGAACCACTGCTTAGCGTTGTTTCTGAATTGCCCGCAGGCAATCTGTTTTGGGCCGTACGCGATGAAGGTGCCTATTGCAATGGCGAACCCATTCATGTTGCCACTACGAAAACAATCGCTGATGCGTTACTAATCACTGGGTTTGCCTATGAACATGATGCCAAATGGGAAACGAATATGAACTTATTCAAAGAGTTTACTCACGTCAGTCATGGGGTTCGCCGCCTGGGATCAGCGGCTGCGGACCTATGTTATGTGGCTTGTGGAAAAGCAGATGGTTTTTGGGAAATCGGCCTTCATCCTTGGGATAGTGCTGCCGGCATATTATTGGTCAAAGAATCCGGCGGAAAAGTGTCCCGAATGGATGGTAAAGTCTTTTCGATCCACGACCAACAGCTATTAGCCACCAATGGTCATTTGCACCAAGAAATGCTGGAAAAAACAGCTCCGGCAATTGCATCTATCGCTGGTAGTGACTAGCCAACGTACGGATTACTGCCGTTCTTAGCGGGACATTCTTCCCAGTAATAACACCAGTTACACAATATTGATTCTTTGGCGGGAAACTGTCCGCCACTATTCTCTTTTTTCCTGATTGTGTCGATCAGCGCTTTGATTTTATCTATTAACTTATCTAGATCCGCTGCACTTTTTACTACTTCCCGTCGAATTCCTTGCCTCAGGAAATGCCATACCAGTTTTACATCCTGCACATCGGGAAATATTTTTGTTAATCCGATTTGATAAAGCGCCAATTGACGGTTTTTATTTGCTTCATTCTGACTCATAGCCCTACCAGATGTCTTATAATCATGAATCTCATATTGACCGTCTTCAAACCTGTCTACTCGATCAACAATACCTCGTATATTGTAAGTACCATCCGGATCGATAGAAAATTTCATATCCAGTTCATTATGTATTACCGGTGTATCAAAGGGATAATAGTTTCGGTAATACCTGGCCAGGCATGCAACACCAATCCGGCGGGTTTGTTCGACGGATATTTCTCGTTTTACAATGGCGATGCGATCGTGCCAATGTTCCGTCCATAACGCATCGTATTTATCAAGCACTGTATCAAGGAGTGGAGTTTGGCCAGCCAGTATTTTATTATAAAGGGATTCTAATGCTTCATGAACCCGCTTGCCCATAAAAGCTTCGATACCTTCGTCTTGTTTCGCAACACGATCAATGTATCGTATGCGGAATTGGGCTGGACATTTTTCATAACTGGATAGACCGCTATGGGAAAAGCGATCGATCACTTAAAATCAGTGGTTGGGGTAGCGGACGCTACCATCCGACACCTCGGTAATATGGGGTGGATAGTTTGAATTCCCCAAAACCGTTTTCATCATAAAAACTGAAATTTCTATTTATGGTATAATAATACCATGTTTCATACGTATAGCGACTGCTATTACTAAATGACCGCTGCGTATCATCCGGTGGCCCAAAAAGAATATATATCATACCCATATCAGTTTTCCATCCTGGAAGAAAAGATCCAAATTTTTCGTTCGTATAACTCACCCGGTAATAATACTGATCCATCAATTCATTTACTACAGTTCCAGGTGACGGATCGCGGTCTTTCCAAAATTGATAAAATAATTTCTCCCGTCCTTTACGCTTTGCCTTTTTAACACGTTTGTATTCTTCATCTGTAACAACATAGCGCATCTGATCTAGTGCATCATCGACATTACTGATGAAGTATGAAAGGCCTGGTTTCCGGATCCGTAGTTCTATTACTTTTGAATCACTTTCATTTTCTTGAGTGATTGTTACATCAATAGCCATGGTTAAATTTTCATCAGGTTTTTGATCAATCAGGATACGGCGCCTAAACGTTTTATTTTCAGAAGTCAGTTTTATTTCATCTTCCCAAAAAACATCTTTATTTGCATCTTTTGCCACGACCTTCAGTGTAAAATTACCCGGTTTTACCCTACCTGATAAAAATAAAGGGAAATTTTTGATCTTGTGACTAATGTCCTTGGTAGATACGGGAATCTTATTTTCTTCAAATCCCCAATTACCAGGGTATTCACCAATGATAAATGGCGGATAAATTGCCAACGGCTGTAATAATCCAGTCATATCAATTTTTTCACGGACAATGCCTTTGAGTCGTGTGTCTTCATCGATCAACTCACCAACAATCGTATATTCGGTGGCTTTAATAATAAATTCAGCCATGACAACTTCTCGAGCAGATCGATTAATTGTACTAACATAATCACCTACAGCTACCGTGGATTGAAATGTTTTGCGGTCAATTTGATTTCCATCTTTATCTCTGATACCAAGACTGGCTTCGTAACCAGCGCTGAAGCCATCTCCATTCTTTAAAAATTGTAATGACTGGTAAGGGATTAAACCGTATACAAGCAAACGAATATTATCGCCTTCTGTAACGACCGGATATGCATTTACTTTAAATTGATCTACATTGCGTTTGGAATCCCGTCCTTTTCGGCTCCGCCCCTGCGCAAAAAGAGCAGTACCAAAAAGGATGAATACAATCAATAAACTGCTGATATAACGTCCCATTATAAATCTTTTTTCCAACTGAACTGTATTAACCCATTATCTGTGGCTAACCATAACCTGTCACGCGTCACATAAAGGTCATTGACATTGCCAATAAATGGATAATTATATTGTCGCTGAAACTGTTTTTTCATATGCAATCTGATCAATCCCCGCTCAGTAATGATGAATAATTGCTTTTTATAGACATTTAATTCCCTTACGAAATCATTATTATATATTGTCGGTTCTGCAATTAGTTCCCAAGACGAATTTACAATATTATAGGCGATAATTCCTTGATTTGTACCCACATATAATTTTGTTTCATCGGCATGCAGAGCAAAAATTTTGGTCATTGGTTCAATACGGTCAATTATCGCATCTACGTTTCCGACATACCTAAATGGCAGCAGTGTTTCAGAATCAATATCGTAGCAAAAAAGCATATATTCTGTACTGACCCACAGTTTATTATTGATCAAGGCAATATCATGAATAAAATTATTTTGCAATGAGCTGCTTAACACTGAAGCTTCCGATCGTTTCGTCTTGATGTTTATTTTTTCGATTTCATACGCTGACGCGACCCAGACAAAATGTGTATCGGGTTCGAGCGCTTTGATCCTGCCAACCGGTAATCCCCGAGCCGCATCTAAGGTCCTCCAAAAATCATCTTTTTGATTATATACATAAATCGCGTTTTGACCACCAAACCATACTTCATTACCTACAATGCAGTTTCCAAAAACTTCTAATTGGTCAACGTTAATCTCCGTCTCTCCCTCGAACCAGGTAAAATAACCACGTTCAGGGTCAGCCAGGGTCACCGCGCCTGGATCACCGGGGTAGGTCCTGCCGCCGACCCAGGATGGAAATTCATACGTCATTGCCTGTACATCCGTATTGGCCAACCCATATGTAAGCGGATAAAATGATTTCATATAGGGATCTCCCTGAAAAATAATACCGCTGTCAGTACCCACCCACAGTGCATTCGTGCTGCCTTTGTAAATGGTGGTTGCCCTAACTGTTTTACCAAACGGACTGATAAACGTATCAAGATTAAGTAGCCAGCCGTCCATTACAGAATACTCCATTAGCAGGTCATTAATTCCTTCAGCGTAGCGTATGGGACCGCTGGACCAATTGATTTCCATTTCATCAGGAAAAGCCATGGACCCCAAAAAGACACCGGATACCCGGTCCAGTTTGAGGTATAATGTGCCCGCCAATGCCCAAAGATAATTTTTGCTCGAACCCAACTGTTCGATTTTGACGCCACTGAGCAGGTTATAACTATCCAACTTGTTACTTGACCAGTTACCTTCTCTGGTGTAGGTGTAATCCAGAGATTCATCAGTAGCTGCCCATAAGGTCCCTGTTCTTTTATCAAAGTGGATGGCGATAATCTCATTACTGGCTAGTCCTTGAGCGCGGGTAATTGGTGCTTCAAAACGGTTGCCATAGATGGAATAGCGATAGATACCAGCAGATTCAGTCCCGATATAAATGTAAGAGAATCCTTCTGCAAATGATCTGATCGTGCCAGGCTTTCTGTATATGATCCAGTCAAATGGATCATGCCGGGAACTGGGCTGACAAAGAACAAGATAATGTATACTGATAAAGGTGAATACCCACTTGCAATAACGATAATATAATAAATTGTGGCGGCCGAGATTAGTTTTGGAAATAATTGTGGCCATATACTGTATCTATAATAAACTAATGATCATTGAAATGCTCGACGATTTCATCGAGCATTTCTAGTGTAATTGGTACTACACCTACTTCTTCGCAAACACGACCAGCTGCGTAATTGGATATCTGAGCGGCTTCTTCAATGGTTGCGCCTGCCAAGTCCGCAAGAACAAAAGCGCTGATGGCTGTGTCACCTGCACCTGAGACATCATGAACTTTACGTGCCTTAGTTTCAATAGTATGCATTCCCTGATCGGAAAAGAGATTGATCCCCCGCTCTCCCCGGGTTACCATAAGAATTTCGGTGCCTAGTTTCTTTCGTAATTCTATTCCTGAACTTTCCAAATCTTTGTAGTCATGTTCTCCGCTGAGAGCCGTCTCAAATTCCGTCATATTTGGTTTAAACAGGCGCACACCTTGATAAGCAAAGAAATTTTCCTTTTTTGGATCAACATATACTGGTATATCGTGGGCGGCTGCCTTGGCTAGTATTAGCGCTATGGAGTCCGGCGTTAAAAGACCTTTATTATAGTCCTCAATGATTATTCCGTCCGTTTTGGATAAAACATTATCCAAGATACTCCCGATTTCTTCCAGTTTGTCTTCTTGAATATTGCCGGTGTTTTCATGGTCGGTGCGAATAACATGCTGATTATGCGCTATGACCCGAATCTTCACTGTTGTCGGTCTGGTTGTATCCTTGATCATGGAATTAGTATCCACGCCCGCGTCTTGCAGTTTATCGGTCAGGATTTCACTTTCAGCGTCATTACCAACCAAGCCAATAATCCGAATTTTTGCCGATAATTTGGATAGATTACAGGCAACATTTCCAGCGCCTCCGGGAGAATGAGTCACTGTATCTACAGCAACAATAGGAACGGGAGCTTCTGGTGATATCCGCTCAGCTACCCCCCACATGAATGAGTCAAGCATAATATCACCCACGACCAAAATAGACTTTTTAGCAAACGTCGAGCATATATCCTGAAACCTTTTTTTATTCATTTCGACTAACTTCTGCATGCTTGTTAGGTAGGACGAGGGCCAATATAAAATATAAGATCAATCCGATTCCTACACTCATGATGGATCCATACACCCAAAAAAAGCGTATTATTGTAGAGTCCATACCGATTGATTCTGAAATTCCGCCGCAAATACCAGCAATTTGTTTGTCCTTTTCTGACAAAGAAAGTGGCATCTCCGAGCCCAAACCAAACATGGTTGATATCTTTTGCCGTTCTTGATATAAGAGATACACACCCACACCAATAATGATCAATGCTATTAATACATTTATACCACTGTTCCAGAAATGACTCCAAATCGAGTTAATAAAATCACCATGCTGAAAGAAAAGGATAATACCCACCAGCACCAACAGTACACCCCATAATATCGTTTTGTCATTAATCCCGTCTATCAGCCTCCGGGGTGTGACATCTTTGGCGGTTGATTCATCTGGGATAATCAAGACAGCCACCAGATAGGCCAAAACACCGGAACCACCAAATATGGTAAAAAACACCCATAAAAGCCGTACTAGTGCGGAATCCAGGTTGAAATACTGGCCAAAGCCGCCACAGACACCGGCCAATACACTGTCATCTCTGGTTCTAACTAAACGCTTCAAAGCTTGTTTATACCACTACTTATCTCTTTAAAGTAAGGTAAGCTACACAGATTTGTAAAGAAAATAAAAATCACAGCGAACCGTCTCTAATGGTTGTTCACAGCAGAATTCTTTACTTTTTTGAATAACCACCGCGCTGTTTTTTTAGTTGTCCAGATCGTACCTTTGTAATATGTCCGTTTTCAAGATAGACCAGCACAGAGCAAAGCTTTTTCAAAGCATGGTCATTGATAGATGATAATATAACGGTGGTTCCCAAGTCCTTATTCATCCTTTTCAATTCCTTGCGGGCGATGAATTCCATGTCATTATCAAACAAAGTGGCAAAATTATCTTGAATTAATACTCTGGGATCGCTCTCTAGGGCAAGTACCAAATCAAACCATGCTCTTTGTCCGGGTGATAAGAAATTTAAGGACAGAGGCAGAATCTGTTTGCTGACACTTCCTCTAAAATACCTCTTTACTATTCTATTTGATTTATCTGGATAAACTGATTTGATAACTTGTTCTACTATTTGTTTCGCGCTGACTAAATGTTCACCAACGTAATATATTTCTTGCGGTACTTTGATTTTACCCAGCCAGGTACGCTCGAATTCATTGTTATCATATTTCAGGATACCTTCCGTCTGCACCTCAAGTCCTGCAAGATGCCGTAACAATGTTGTCTTTCCCGATCCAACCGGTCCTAATATGCCATAGATAGTACCGCGATGGATTTGTAATCGACCTATACTGATAACAGGTTGCTGCTGATATACCTTTTTAAGATTCTTCAGTTCGTAAATCAGTGTGGCTCTTTGATTCATTGTTCATACCTCCATATTGTGAGTTATGAACTGGAAAGTCTTCGTTTAAAACTAAGCCGCTACGGACTCCAGATATTTTTCTGCATCCATAGCTGCCATACAACCTGTTCCTGCAGCAGTAATAGCTTGTCGATAGACATGATCCTGGACATCTCCGCAAGCAAATACTCCAGCAATGGAAGTCCTGCTGCTGGCATCAACGGTACGGATGTATTTTTGATCATCAAGATCCAGCACTGCATCGAATAATTCCGTATTAGGGACATGACCAATGGCAAGGAATACACCATCACACGGCTCCTGTCTAACTTCATCTGTGCGCGTATCCCGCAGGCTCACACCGCTTACACCGTCAGCTTCATTCCCCTCTATGTCCTCGAGTACTGTATTCCATTGTATAGTGATCCTGGGATTATTCATTATGCGGTCCTGCATGATTTTTGATGCTCTTAAGGCATCACGACGATGTACAATTTGCACTTCCGCCGCAAACTTTGTAAGAAAGTTCGCTTCTTCCATAGCAGAATCTCCACCGCCGATAACAAGCACCTTTTTATCTTTGAAAAAGAATCCATCGCACGTTGCACAAGCTGAGACGCCGTGACCCATTAGTCTTGTTTCAGATTCCAGGCCCAATAAACGTGCCGTAGCTCCAGTCGCAATAATGATGGTATCGCTGGTATAGGTCTCATCTGCAACCCACACCTTAAATGGACGGTCACTCAGATCAACCTTGGTTACATGTTTAAAATGACATTCTGCACCAAAGCGTTTGGCCTGATCACGAAATTTATCCATCAGGTCCGGTCCAAGTATACCATCAGGGAATCCGGGATAATTTTCAACATCAGTGGTAATGGTTAATTGACCACCAGGTTGACTACCCTCAAAAACCAACGGTTCCAGGTTGGCTCGGGCAGCATATGTCGCGGCAGTGAGTCCTGCCGGTCCGGATCCAATAATTATGACTTTCCGGTTCATATTGATTAATGTTTAAATAACCTCATCTAGAATTTGAGTTATGTTGTTTTTTGGAACAGCACCAACAATCTGGTTAGCTACTGATCCACCTTTAAAAACCAGCAATGCGGGAATGCCTCGTATTCCATATTGCATTGCCACTTGGTTGTTGAAGTCGACGTTTACCTTGCCGACCTTCACTTTTCCAGCGTAATCGCCGGCGATTTCTTCAACGATTGGAGCGATCATTTTGCATGGCCCGCACCATTCTGCCCAAAAATCAACCAAAACTGGTAGATTTGATTTCAGAACTTCCGTATCAAAATTATCATCCGTGAATTCGATTAAGTTCTCTGCCATTTTTACTCCTAAAATATTTGATTATAATGAATAATGGGATGTCAATTTACCTGCTTTCAGTTTCCTTGGAAACAGGAATCAACACCATTTCTTAACAATTTAGCATTAATTTATATTGGGTCAATTTATGTGACTTTCAGAAACCGTCTCTTACCCACTTTTATGACTATTTTTTCGCCTTTTTTAAGTACCTGATCTCTATCACTGCACTTGAGATCATTCAGTTTCACCGCTCCCTGGTCAATTAGGCGTCGTCCTTCTGATTTACTGGCTACAAGATTATGGGTAAAAATGAGATCAACAAGGGCAACATCATCATCCAGTGTAATGCCAGGTATATCCTCAGGAATAACCTTGTGAATGAAAATCTGATCAAAATGCTGTTCTGCAGCCGCGGCTGTTTCTGCGGAATAATACATTGTAACGATTTCCAGGGCCAATTCCCGCTTCAATTCACGAGGATTGATACTCTTATCAGCGAGTTGTGACTGTATGCGTTTCATTTCCGCCTCATCCGCATTAGCGGCCAGCAGGAAATACCTTTCGATCATTGTATCCGGGATGGACATTGTTTTGCCATACATATCTTCTGGCGTATCGGTCAGGCCTATATGATTATCGTAGGATTTAGACATTTTGTCAACGCCATCAGTACCTTCGATCAACGGGACTGTCAATATCACCTGCTCTTCTTGACCATGTTCCCGCTGTAGATCACGGCCAACAAGTAAATTGAATTTTTGATCTGTGCCGCCTAGTTCTATATCTGCATCAAGATGGACAGAATCCATTGCCTGTGCCAATGGGTAGAGAAACTCATGAATAGATATAGCTGTCTTGGATTTATATCGTTTCTTAAAATCATCCCGTTCCATCATTCTTGCGACAGTATATTTACTTGCTATATTCACTACATCGCTGAAATTCATTGCATTCAACCACTCCGAATTATAACAGATCTTTAAAGAATCTATATCGAGAATAACTTTGGCCTGATCAATGTATGACTCAGCATTAACTTTTGTTTCTTCTAGTGTGAGCTGAGGTCGTGTCTTATTCCTTCCAGATGGATCACCTATCATAGCCGTAAAATCACCAATAACTAGTACTGCCTTGTGGCCTAGATCCTGAAAATGTCGCAACTTCCTCAGGACCACCGCATGACCAATATGCAAGTCCGGACGGCTGGGGTCACAACCCAGTTTCACTACCAGCGGTTGGCCATTTTTGCGAGATTGTTCTAGTTTATCCCGCAGCTCATCTTCCGGTATGATCTCTTCAGCGCCTTGCTGAATCAGTGTTAGTTGTATATCTATGCTAGGAAAACTCATTTATGTTTTGCCAATTCGCGATCCATGTCCCGTCGAATATCCCGTTCTTTTAATGCTTCTTTTTTATCATACAGGCGCTTCCCCTTGGCGGTGGCGATAACTATTTTTGCCCATCCTTTTTTACTAAAATATACTTCCAAGGGTACTGCAGTAAGTCCTTTTTGGGAAATACTCTGTTTCAGCTGAAGAATTTCCCTTTTTTTTAGTAATAATTTACGATTAGCATTCGGATCATGCCCCTTATAACCCGTACTGGAATAGGAGCTAATATGAGCGCCTATTAATACCGCTTCGCTATCGCGGACCAATACATAGGCTTCCCGCAAACTAATTTTTCCTTCCCTGAGACTTTTAACCTCACTACCAGTTAATACTAGGCCCGCCTCACTTTACGCTTTGCCTTTTTAACACGTTTGTATTCTTCATCTGTAACAACATAGCGCATCTGATCTAGTGCATCATCGACATTACTGATGAAGTATGAAAGGCCTGGTTTCCGGATCCGTAGTTCTATTACTTTTGAATCACTTTCATTTTCTTGAGTGATTGTTACATCAATAGCCATGGTTAAATTTTCATCAGGTTTTTGATCAATCAGGATACGGCGCCTAAACGTTTTATTTTCAGAAGTCAGTTTTATTTCATCTTCCCAAAAAACATCTTTATTTGCATCTTTTGCCACGACCTTCAGTGTAAAATTACCCGGTTTTACCCTACCTGATAAAAATAAAGGGAAATTTTTGATCTTGTGACTAATGTCCTTGGTAGATACGGGAATCTTATTTTCTTCAAATCCCCAATTACCAGGGTATTCACCAATGATAAATGGCGGATAAATTGCCAACGGCTGTAATAATCCAGTCATATCAATTTTTTCACGGACAATGCCTTTGAGTCGTGTGTCTTCATCGATCAACTCACCAACAATCGTATATTCGGTGGCTTTAATAATAAATTCAGCCATGACAACTTCTCGAGCAGATCGATTAATTGTACTAACATAATCACCTACAGCTACCGTGGATTGAAATGTTTTGCGGTCAATTTGATTTCCATCTTTATCTCTGATACCAAGACTGGCTTCGTAACCAGCGCTGAAGCCATCTCCATTCTTTAAAAATTGTAATGACTGGTAAGGGATTAAACCGTATACAAGCAAACGAATATTATCGCCTTCTGTAACGACCGGATATGCATTTACTTTAAATTGATCTACATTGCGTTTGGAATCCCGTCCTTTTCGGCTCCGCCCCTGCGCAAAAAGAGCAGTACCAAAAAGGATGAATACAATCAATAAACTGCTGATATAACGTCCCATTATAAATCTTTTTTCCAACTGAACTGTATTAACCCATTATCTGTGGCTAACCATAACCTGTCACGCGTCACATAAAGGTCATTGACATTGCCAATAAATGGATAATTATATTGTCGCTGAAACTGTTTTTTCATATGCAATCTGATCAATCCCCGCTCAGTAATGATGAATAATTGCTTTTTATAGACATTTAATTCCCTTACGAAATCATTATTATATATTGTCGGTTCTGCAATTAGTTCCCAAGACGAATTTACAATATTATAGGCGATAATTCCTTGATTTGTACCCACATATAATTTTGTTTCATCGGCATGCAGAGCAAAAATTTTGGTCATTGGTTCAATACGGTCAATTATCGCATCTACGTTTCCGACATACCTAAATGGCAGCAGTGTTTCAGAATCAATATCGTAGCAAAAAAGCATATATTCTGTACTGACCCACAGTTTATTATTGATCAAGGCAATATCATGAATAAAATTATTTTGCAATGAGCTGCTTAACACTGAAGCTTCCGATCGTTTCGTCTTGATGTTTATTTTTTCGATTTCATACGCTGACGCGACCCAGACAAAATGTGTATCGGGTTCGAGCGCTTTGATCCTGCCAACCGGTAATCCCCGAGCCGCATCTAAGGTCCTCCAAAAATCATCTTTTTGATTATATACATAAATCGCGTTTTGACCACCAAACCATACTTCATTACCTACAATGCAGTTTCCAAAAACTTCTAATTGGTCAACGTTAATCTCCGTCTCTCCCTCGAACCAGGTAAAATAACCACGTTCAGGGTCAGCCAGGGTCACCGCGCCTGGATCACCGGGGTAGGTCCTGCCGCCGACCCAGGATGGAAATTCATACGTCATTGCCTGTACATCCGTATTGGCCAACCCATATGTAAGCGGATAAAATGATTTCATATAGGGATCTCCCTGAAAAATAATACCGCTGTCAGTACCCACCCACAGTGCATTCGTGCTGCCTTTGTAAATGGTGGTTGCCCTAACTGTTTTACCAAACGGACTGATAAACGTATCAAGATTAAGTAGCCAGCCGTCCATTACAGAATACTCCATTAGCAGGTCATTAATTCCTTCAGCGTAGCGTATGGGACCGCTGGACCAATTGATTTCCATTTCATCAGGAAAAGCCATGGACCCCAAAAAGACACCGGATACCCGGTCCAGTTTGAGGTATAATGTGCCCGCCAATGCCCAAAGATAATTTTTGCTCGAACCCAACTGTTCGATTTTGACGCCACTGAGCAGGTTATAACTATCCAACTTGTTACTTGACCAGTTACCTTCTCTGGTGTAGGTGTAATCCAGAGATTCATCAGTAGCTGCCCATAAGGTCCCTGTTCTTTTATCAAAGTGGATGGCGATAATCTCATTACTGGCTAGTCCTTGAGCGCGGGTAATTGGTGCTTCAAAACGGTTGCCATAGATGGAATAGCGATAGATACCAGCAGATTCAGTCCCGATATAAATGTAAGAGAATCCTTCTGCAAATGATCTGATCGTGCCAGGCTTTCTGTATATGATCCAGTCAAATGGATCATGCCGGGAACTGGGCTGACAAAGAACAAGATAATGTATACTGATAAAGGTGAATACCCACTTGCAATAACGATAATATAATAAATTGTGGCGGCCGAGATTAGTTTTGGAAATAATTGTGGCCATATACTGTATCTATAATAAACTAATGATCATTGAAATGCTCGACGATTTCATCGAGCATTTCTAGTGTAATTGGTACTACACCTACTTCTTCGCAAACACGACCAGCTGCGTAATTGGATATCTGAGCGGCTTCTTCAATGGTTGCGCCTGCCAAGTCCGCAAGAACAAAAGCGCTGATGGCTGTGTCACCTGCACCTGAGACATCATGAACTTTACGTGCCTTAGTTTCAATAGTATGCATTCCCTGATCGGAAAAGAGATTGATCCCCCGCTCTCCCCGGGTTACCATAAGAATTTCGGTGCCTAGTTTCTTTCGTAATTCTATTCCTGAACTTTCCAAATCTTTGTAGTCATGTTCTCCGCTGAGAGCCGTCTCAAATTCCGTCATATTTGGTTTAAACAGGCGCACACCTTGATAAGCAAAGAAATTTTCCTTTTTTGGATCAACATATACTGGTATATCGTGGGCGGCTGCCTTGGCTAGTATTAGCGCTATGGAGTCCGGCGTTAAAAGACCTTTATTATAGTCCTCAATGATTATTCCGTCCGTTTTGGATAAAACATTATCCAAGATACTCCCGATTTCTTCCAGTTTGTCTTCTTGAATATTGCCGGTGTTTTCATGGTCGGTGCGAATAACATGCTGATTATGCGCTATGACCCGAATCTTCACTGTTGTCGGTCTGGTTGTATCCTTGATCATGGAATTAGTATCCACGCCCGCGTCTTGCAGTTTATCGGTCAGGATTTCACTTTCAGCGTCATTACCAACCAAGCCAATAATCCGAATTTTTGCCGATAATTTGGATAGATTACAGGCAACATTTCCAGCGCCTCCGGGAGAATGAGTCACTGTATCTACAGCAACAATAGGAACGGGAGCTTCTGGTGATATCCGCTCAGCTACCCCCCACATGAATGAGTCAAGCATAATATCACCCACGACCAAAATAGACTTTTTAGCAAACGTCGAGCATATATCCTGAAACCTTTTTTTATTCATTTCGACTAACTTCTGCATGCTTGTTAGGTAGGACGAGGGCCAATATAAAATATAAGATCAATCCGATTCCTACACTCATGATGGATCCATACACCCAAAAAAAGCGTATTATTGTAGAGTCCATACCGATTGATTCTGAAATTCCGCCGCAAATACCAGCAATTTGTTTGTCCTTTTCTGACAAAGAAAGTGGCATCTCCGAGCCCAAACCAAACATGGTTGATATCTTTTGCCGTTCTTGATATAAGAGATACACACCCACACCAATAATGATCAATGCTATTAATACATTTATACCACTGTTCCAGAAATGACTCCAAATCGAGTTAATAAAATCACCATGCTGAAAGAAAAGGATAATACCCACCAGCACCAACAGTACACCCCATAATATCGTTTTGTCATTAATCCCGTCTATCAGCCTCCGGGGTGTGACATCTTTGGCGGTTGATTCATCTGGGATAATCAAGACAGCCACCAGATAGGCCAAAACACCGGAACCACCAAATATGGTAAAAAACACCCATAAAAGCCGTACTAGTGCGGAATCCAGGTTGAAATACTGGCCAAAGCCGCCACAGACACCGGCCAATACACTGTCATCTCTGGTTCTAACTAAACGCTTCAAAGCTTGTTTATACCACTACTTATCTCTTTAAAGTAAGGTAAGCTACACAGATTTGTAAAGAAAATAAAAATCACAGCGAACCGTCTCTAATGGTTGTTCACAGCAGAATTCTTTACTTTTTTGAATAACCACCGCGCTGTTTTTTTAGTTGTCCAGATCGTACCTTTGTAATATGTCCGTTTTCAAGATAGACCAGCACAGAGCAAAGCTTTTTCAAAGCATGGTCATTGATAGATGATAATATAACGGTGGTTCCCAAGTCCTTATTCATCCTTTTCAATTCCTTGCGGGCGATGAATTCCATGTCATTATCAAACAAAGTGGCAAAATTATCTTGAATTAATACTCTGGGATCGCTCTCTAGGGCAAGTACCAAATCAAACCATGCTCTTTGTCCGGGTGATAAGAAATTTAAGGACAGAGGCAGAATCTGTTTGCTGACACTTCCTCTAAAATACCTCTTTACTATTCTATTTGATTTATCTGGATAAACTGATTTGATAACTTGTTCTACTATTTGTTTCGCGCTGACTAAATGTTCACCAACGTAATATATTTCTTGCGGTACTTTGATTTTACCCAGCCAGGTACGCTCGAATTCATTGTTATCATATTTCAGGATACCTTCCGTCTGCACCTCAAGTCCTGCAAGATGCCGTAACAATGTTGTCTTTCCCGATCCAACCGGTCCTAATATGCCATAGATAGTACCGCGATGGATTTGTAATCGACCTATACTGATAACAGGTTGCTGCTGATATACCTTTTTAAGATTCTTCAGTTCGTAAATCAGTGTGGCTCTTTGATTCATTGTTCATACCTCCATATTGTGAGTTATGAACTGGAAAGTCTTCGTTTAAAACTAAGCCGCTACGGACTCCAGATATTTTTCTGCATCCATAGCTGCCATACAACCTGTTCCTGCAGCAGTAATAGCTTGTCGATAGACATGATCCTGGACATCTCCGCAAGCAAATACTCCAGCAATGGAAGTCCTGCTGCTGGCATCAACGGTACGGATGTATTTTTGATCATCAAGATCCAGCACTGCATCGAATAATTCCGTATTAGGGACATGACCAATGGCAAGGAATACACCATCACACGGCTCCTGTCTAACTTCATCTGTGCGCGTATCCCGCAGGCTCACACCGCTTACACCGTCAGCTTCATTCCCCTCTATGTCCTCGAGTACTGTATTCCATTGTATAGTGATCCTGGGATTATTCATTATGCGGTCCTGCATGATTTTTGATGCTCTTAAGGCATCACGACGATGTACAATTTGCACTTCCGCCGCAAACTTTGTAAGAAAGTTCGCTTCTTCCATAGCAGAATCTCCACCGCCGATAACAAGCACCTTTTTATCTTTGAAAAAGAATCCATCGCACGTTGCACAAGCTGAGACGCCGTGACCCATTAGTCTTGTTTCAGATTCCAGGCCCAATAAACGTGCCGTAGCTCCAGTCGCAATAATGATGGTATCGCTGGTATAGGTCTCATCTGCAACCCACACCTTAAATGGACGGTCACTCAGATCAACCTTGGTTACATGTTTAAAATGACATTCTGCACCAAAGCGTTTGGCCTGATCACGAAATTTATCCATCAGGTCCGGTCCAAGTATACCATCAGGGAATCCGGGATAATTTTCAACATCAGTGGTAATGGTTAATTGACCACCAGGTTGACTACCCTCAAAAACCAACGGTTCCAGGTTGGCTCGGGCAGCATATGTCGCGGCAGTGAGTCCTGCCGGTCCGGATCCAATAATTATGACTTTCCGGTTCATATTGATTAATGTTTAAATAACCTCATCTAGAATTTGAGTTATGTTGTTTTTTGGAACAGCACCAACAATCTGGTTAGCTACTGATCCACCTTTAAAAACCAGCAATGCGGGAATGCCTCGTATTCCATATTGCATTGCCACTTGGTTGTTGAAGTCGACGTTTACCTTGCCGACCTTCACTTTTCCAGCGTAATCGCCGGCGATTTCTTCAACGATTGGAGCGATCATTTTGCATGGCCCGCACCATTCTGCCCAAAAATCAACCAAAACTGGTAGATTTGATTTCAGAACTTCCGTATCAAAATTATCATCCGTGAATTCGATTAAGTTCTCTGCCATTTTTACTCCTAAAATATTTGATTATAATGAATAATGGGATGTCAATTTACCTGCTTTCAGTTTCCTTGGAAACAGGAATCAACACCATTTCTTAACAATTTAGCATTAATTTATATTGGGTCAATTTATGTGACTTTCAGAAACCGTCTCTTACCCACTTTTATGACTATTTTTTCGCCTTTTTTAAGTACCTGATCTCTATCACTGCACTTGAGATCATTCAGTTTCACCGCTCCCTGGTCAATTAGGCGTCGTCCTTCTGATTTACTGGCTACAAGATTATGGGTAAAAATGAGATCAACAAGGGCAACATCATCATCCAGTGTAATGCCAGGTATATCCTCAGGAATAACCTTGTGAATGAAAATCTGATCAAAATGCTGTTCTGCAGCCGCGGCTGTTTCTGCGGAATAATACATTGTAACGATTTCCAGGGCCAATTCCCGCTTCAATTCACGAGGATTGATACTCTTATCAGCGAGTTGTGACTGTATGCGTTTCATTTCCGCCTCATCCGCATTAGCGGCCAGCAGGAAATACCTTTCGATCATTGTATCCGGGATGGACATTGTTTTGCCATACATATCTTCTGGCGTATCGGTCAGGCCTATATGATTATCGTAGGATTTAGACATTTTGTCAACGCCATCAGTACCTTCGATCAACGGGACTGTCAATATCACCTGCTCTTCTTGACCATGTTCCCGCTGTAGATCACGGCCAACAAGTAAATTGAATTTTTGATCTGTGCCGCCTAGTTCTATATCTGCATCAAGATGGACAGAATCCATTGCCTGTGCCAATGGGTAGAGAAACTCATGAATAGATATAGCTGTCTTGGATTTATATCGTTTCTTAAAATCATCCCGTTCCATCATTCTTGCGACAGTATATTTACTTGCTATATTCACTACATCGCTGAAATTCATTGCATTCAACCACTCCGAATTATAACAGATCTTTAAAGAATCTATATCGAGAATAACTTTGGCCTGATCAATGTAAGACTCAGCATTAACTTTTGTTTCTTCCAGTGTTAGCTGAGGTCGTGTCTTATTCCTTCCAGATGGATCACCTATCATAGCCGTAAAATCACCAATAACCAGTACTGCGTGGTGGCCTAGATCCTGAAAATGTCGCAACTTCCTCAGGGCCACCGCGTGACCAATATGCAAGTCCGGACGGCTGGGGTCACAGCCCAGTTTCACTACCAGCGGTTGGCCATTTTTGCGAGATTGTTCCAGTTTATCCCGTAGCTCATCTTCCGGTATGATCTCTTCAGCGCCTTGCTTAATCAGTGTTAGTTGTTTATCTATGCTAGGAAAACTCATTTATGTTTTGCCAATTCGCGATCCATGTCCCGTCGAATATCCCGTTCTTTTAGTGCTTCTTTTTTATCATACAGGCGCTTCCCCTTGGCGGTGGCGATAACTATCTTTGCCCATCCTTTTTCATTAAAATATACTTCCAATGGTACTGCAGTAAGTCCTTTTTGGGAAATACTCCGTTTCAGCTGAAGAATTTCCCTTTTATTTAGTAATAATTTACGATTAGCCTTCGGGTCATGCCCCTTATAACCCGTACTGGAATAGGAACTAATATGAGAGCCGATTAATACCGTTTCGCTATCGCGGACCAATACATAGGCTTCCCGCAAACTCATCTTTCCTTCCCTGAGACTTTTAACCTCACTACCAGTTAATACTAGGCCCGCCTCATAGCGGTCAATAATATGGAAGCTATGATATGCTTTTTTATTTTTGGCAACAAGTATTCGATCCATGGTAATAATTTAAATATCAAGATACGAGTTTTCCCTCGGCTCACACAAGTTTAATCCTTGCAAGAATCCCGTAGAACCCGCTAAAATCCCTTCCTTATTTAGTTGCCCGGGTGGCGGAATTGGTAGACGCGCTAGGTTCAGGGTCTAGTGTCCTTTAGGATGTGCTGGTTCGACTCCAGTCCCGGGCACACATTAACTCCACAGTATTTTTGTTTGTACATAATCTATTCACAGTTTATTATTAATGTAAATGGCTTTAGATAAAACACATGATCATAGTGATCATAGATCAAAACAATATACCTGGGATAAAAAGACGGCGGTGTGGTACGCTGCGGAATATGGTGATCATATTTCCAACAATCTTGCCATTACCAATATTATTTTAGGGGCGGTCGATATACTCTTGGATATTGGCTGCGGAAACGGCAAAGCAGCAAGATTGGCTGCTGAAATATGCACTTCCGGTAAAGTGATTGGGATCGACCCTACAGCTGCCATGATTCGCATCGCTCGGGAAACAACAGATGAAAACTATACGAATTTAGAGTTCAGGACAGGATGTGCTGAAAAAATACCGTACCCACATGAATCCTTTACTATAGCGACAGCCATCAATTCCTTACATCACTGGCAAGATTATAAAAAAGGATTACTTGAGGTCGGCCGGGTCCTGCGTCCAGATGGTTCGTTTATCATTGCAAATGATATTGTTGTTGGTGATACCTGTGGTCATGGAAATGGGCCATTAGAAAAACCCGAACACATTATGTCGATTCTTGACCAGGCAGGTTTTATTAATACATCATTGGAAAAATATTACAATGAAGAAACGGGAATTTATTTAATCAGTTCTAAGAAGCCATAGTATCATGCTGTTCTATTTAAGATACAGTAATACCACCAAAATGTATCCAAGGGAAAATCTCATCACCAAAATTCACAATATCTTTAGATATATTTTCAATATTATTGAACATATCCACAATATTTCCTGAAACCATTGTTTCACTTATGGGATATTGAATTTCTCCATCCTGTATATAAAAACTATTCTTAGCCACTCCAGAAAAGTCGCCATTATCACTAGGGCTGCCGCCAGAAAAGCGGGATAACAACACGCCTTGTTGCACAGACTTTATAATGTCATCCAGCGCTGTTTTGCCCGGATCTATTATCAATGATCCCCCTGAATTTGGTCCCCGCTCAAAACCGGTCTTATTGGCCCCGTACAAGCTCAGTAAAAATGTTTTCAAAATACCCTGGTCGATAATAGTGGCATTACCTGCCTCATAGCCATCTCCCGTTACAAAATATCCACCGGATAGATCATCCGACAGAGGCATTGAATGCAGGGTTAGAAGCCCATTAGCAATTGCTTCGCCAATACTTTCCCTGAATAGTGATGTACCGGCGATCAGTCTGTAATCGGATATATTACCAAGAATAAATCCAATAAAATTCATGATACAATCAGGTGTAATGATGATTTCACCCGTGAATTTTTCCGGCACTGGTTTTGTCCTGACATGTTCTGCTGATTCTTTCAATAGTCGCTCTATAGAGCCGCCTTTATGCAGTGGTGTATCCATATCCAGCGATGAAAACCCGGCTGAATTAAAAGACGATGTATCCTCTCCTTCTTTAGATGTAAACATGGCTGAAAAACTATACGATCCCCCGGTCTCATCAAAGGCCACACCATTTGAGTTGCGGTAATAACTGGTTCCTGCGCTAAAATCCATAATTGCCTGCTCAATGATTGTCGTAGGGAAAGTAGAACCAGAAAAATCCATAAATTCTTCCATACGGTTATACATCTTCTCCAACTCTGGTTCAGTAGGTCCTTTCGAAAATGATTTGGCTGGCTGATTCTCGGATATGTCATATGCCTCATCTGGCATAGATGATGCAGCCATTATCAGTACGGTGACAACCGCTTCGTCGATATCATCCTGATTAATTTTATTGATACTTAAAGATCCTTTTTTCTGATCTTTTATCACCGATAAAGATATACCGTGGTTTGCTGTAGTACGGAAAAGAGAGAATTCCCCTGCGTCCACATTCAACTCTCTTTTTTCTCCTGCGGAATAGACACACTGTGCCTTATCGGCACCAGCTTTTACCAGTTGTTCAATACAATAATCTGGAATTTCGGCGTCGCGCAAATGTGCTAGCGACCCCCAATATTGACTTGGCATTTAATGGCGGGACCGCCCATTCCCACTGGAATCCATTGTTTTTTCCCGCACATTCCTCCAGAACTCCAAGTCATATCAGAAGAGATCATATCAATTGTTTTCAACACGTCAAATGCTACACCTGAAATAGTTGTATCCTTGATAGCGTTGCCCAGTTTCCCTCCCTTTATTTCATAGCCCAGTGGCACACCAAACATAAATTCACTGGTCGAGTCTGCTTGACCATTACTGGATTTCATTAAGTAGTAACCATCATCTATTGCGGCAATCATTTCTTCTAACGTATTAGCACCTGGTTCAATCGCTGTGTTGCGCATCCGGATCAGTGGTTCGTCAGAAAATGCATACGCACGGGCATTGCCAGTAGGTTTTGTTTCAAAATGCCGGGCACTATCCTTATTGTGCATAAAACTCTTTAATTCACCATCTTTGATTATCACTGTATCTTCCGAGGGTGTACCTTCATCGTCAATGTAAACCGGGACAGGGCAGGTCTTGTCATCCACAGAATTAGCATAATCAATTAATGTGACCAATTCACTGGATACTTGCCTTCCCATGTATTCTCCAGCAACAGAGCCGCCCAACACAAGGTCAGCCTCAGTAGTATGCCCAATGGCTTCATGCGCCAGTATTCCCGCTAGATCAGCGTCTAATATTACATCCTTCATTCCCGCGTCCGCATAAACACCGTCTGCTTTACGCGATAAATGATCGGCTAGATTATCTATATCTGAATAAAACTGGGTTGGATCAAGAAAATGGTCTTCCAACTGCCCTAGGCCGCCAAATACATCCATTAATTCAACTGGTTCGCCATTTTTTTCCATATTCAGCGAAACATACATTATACCCCGCGGTGTCATTGAATAAGATGTGGAACCACTAGACGTCAATAACGACTTTTCCATGTCCAAACCTGCCAATACGATAGTGCGAGATGTTAGGTGCGAATACTTCTTCTGAATGTAACTGTCAATATCTTTCAGGAAGTCGATCCACTGTTTTTGACTATTCCGCGAAACTTGTGTGGTTAAGTCCATTTCATAATGACCGCACGTGTCGGGTAGGATAAACCCGCATTGTATTTTATTACGGTCATTCATAAAGCGTACATTATCGCTGGCACTTTGTACAACGTATTCTACCGCAGAATCGGACAGATCAGGGTTGGATGCAAAGCCCCAGTTTCCTTCCTTATAGACCCGCGATGAAACACCGCTTGACGATGAAATTGAATTACCCATTACATCTCCATTTACCATGGATATGCGGTTATTTCTATTCTCTTGCATCCGCAGTTCAGTGTAGGCAGAGAAAAAGTCAGAATATTGATTAAGATCTTTATTTATCATGTTAGATAGCTACTATCCTTAAAGTGTTAATTGAAACTCACTGGTAAGTATTCCAGGGCAGGTAATAGATCCTAAACTGCGCTGTCCATATGTTAATACATCTGGTATAACTTCAGCTGTAGATCCTATTGATTCTAATTCCGTCCCGAAAAAGCGATAAAATGTATCATCAAAACGCATAGTTTCGATCGGCGCTACAATCTCACCTTTTTCCACCAAAAAACATGCATAGCGGGTTAAACCGGTTATTCGTCCACCAGGATTATCACTCCAGTTTAAATAGTGAATATTGGACAAGTATAGGCCAGCTTCTAGCTCTTTTAGTATATCATCATGCGCCAGATCTCCTGGATTCATGGTTGGCGACCGCATTTCTTCACCATCTTCAGCATAATTCGTTGGCGCGCCATACTCGGCTGCTGTTCGTGAACTCACCAATGTGTTCGTTAGCTCACCATTAGAAATTATGGGTAATGATTCTGGGGCTATTTCTCCGTTAGAATTGAACTTGGGCACTAATCCTGAGGAAAAATCCTCACTAATTGTAAATTTTGGTGACAACCTCTGGTCATTGTGCCGCATTTTTCCAAAACCGCTACAGCCTTGCTGTAAACTCGCTTCGCTGATGCCGTTCCAGGAAAACATATCAAGAAAATCTGCTACCGCTGCTGCTTCAAACCAGGTACGGTACATACCAGGATCGACCCGTACAGGCTTCCGATTCAATAACGCTAATTTTTTTATCGATCGAGCCACGTAGTTTTCGTAGGCGTCCTGATCCCAGTCTGTGCCCGCATAGGTACCTTTTACCATTTGATGATCTGATGTAACGAGAGAATAATCTAAACAGTGGGATTCTGTCTCAAACCAATGGTGTTGCCCCCGTGAGTTAGCATTACCACGATACATCCTACCATTAGCAAATATCCCAACCAGATCGACTCCCTGCATTGCTGGTAACAACGCATCAACAGCATCGTCAAATCCCAAACTTGCAGCTGCTTTCACTTCACGGCTGGAACCGGCGTTTGTAGGCATTACTAAGAAGGGATCCTCAAGTATCTCCTGTGCTTCGGAACGCATACGCTGTATTTCCGTTGCACCGCGAGCCATGTCTAAATCATGATTACCGGAAACAGTAATGCTGCCCTCGCAGGTACGTTTATTCGCAATAAACTTCAAACCTAAGGTTGCATCATCCACCAATCCTGTTTGCCTAATACTAGCGTTATTAAGACGAATGAACTGGCTATTCTCTCCGCAAAAGGAAAGTGTTAATAATTCATCATTTTTTAATTCTTTAAATAATCCTGTGCACAGTTCCTTGAAAATTTTTTCCATAATTAGGCGCCTCCAAACACTTGAACATTTTTAAACATGCAAACTGGAGAAGCATGACCAACACGAATGACCTGATTGGGTTCTCCTTTCCCACAATTCGGTGTCCCATAAATACCAAAGGTATCATTATCGCCAACCATCTTTAGACTGTTCCAGAAGGGGTTACTGATACCCCGATAATTGGGATTTCGTAATGTTTTTGTCATTTTTCCATTCTCGATCAATTTTGCATATTCACAGCCAAATTGAAACTTGTTGCGATAATCATCTATGGACCACGAACGATTACTTTCCATATAAACACCATTTTCTACAGCACCAATGATCTCATCGAAGCTTGAGTTTCCAGGTTCCAAATTAATATTAGCCATCCGGTCAATAGGCGCTCTGTTCCAAGAACTGGCCCTAAAATTTGCCACGCCGGGCACACCAGATCGAATCTGACTTTCCATTCCTCCCAGACCTCGTAACAAGACACCATTCTTAATGATATATTCTCGGGTAGCTTCCAATCCACCATCATCATACCCATAGGAAGCAAACTCAGATGATAAAGTTGGATCAAAGGTAATATTCATCAATTTTGAGCCATATTGCAGTTTGCCAAAATCATCCATATTAACAAAACTCCAGCCGGCATAATTCCTCTCATCCCCTAGTATTCTGTCAATTTCCAATGCATGACCGACGCTCTCATGAATCTGCAGCATCATTTGATCGGAAGCGATAACCAAATCCATTTCACCAGTTGGGCATTCATCTGCATCGAGTAATTCAATGGCTTGCTCGCCTATCTTTTGAGCTATCACAAGTAACTCCCATTTATCAAAAAATTCCATACCCATTTGCCGGCAAGTCCCTCTCATACCTCCAAAGGTACGAGTTTGTTGATTAGCCCCATCCGCTGCCGTTGCCGAAAGGTCAAATTCCAGCATAAGGAAATCCTGAGTAATATCACTGCCATTCGAACTAACAAAACGGGATAACATTTGAATGGTCTGCACCACCGCACGGGCACTAACTATTTTATCAGAAACTTTCAACTGAGTGTATGCATCCAACAGGATTTTGTTTAGTTCACCTGGACTGATAGTATCCATTTCCTTCACAAATGGCGATTGATAGGATCCAACATTTGCTGGACGGGCAGCATCAGTAAATTTATAGGTTGCGTGATTTGCGGCTCGTTTTGCTTGCGCATATGCTTTTTTTGCCGCGTCTGATATACCAACATCGGTCATATTTGGCGTACCATAATAACCAAATTGTCCATCAGCTAAAACTTCAACCATCAATCCTTGAGTCGTGAAACAACCATTGACCTCAGGTACACCATCCCGCACAATGCGCGGAGAATGGGTCTCTGTTACCTCACGGATACCTACCCAATCCGCAGGTACATCAACTGCTGCTAATAAACTTTGTAAATCTAACTGTTGCATAAATTTTTCCTTAAGCTCATTAATTAAATAGTTCAGGCGTCTGCTTTAATGCCGTTGTAACCTTTTCGAACGCATCGATAATATCTTGTGTATCGCGATCATTTCCAAGTAAATGATTTTGCGTGAGCCATACCGATTGGTAATCAGCGATCAATTCAGTTTCGGCACAGGATGTAGCAGCGTAATCAATGTCATTTAACCATGGAAAATCATCATGACCATCAAAGACCTTTTCACGGTATAATGGTTTATATCCTGCATAAGTGTAGACGCCCTCAGCACGCATAGCTTCGAAAAACTTCTCTCGTGGCACATCGTTAAAATGATCCGTTTTATATCTGAGCAAATATAAATGGTTGGCCACACGTGTTGCCTTATCATAAGATCCTAACGTAACCAATCCTTCACTGCTGAGCGCTCGATCAAGTTTTTTCCTGTTTTTGTCGCGTAAAGCCATATCATCCCCTAATGACTTTAACTGTGGCAGTAATAAACTTGCTGCCATAGCATTGATCCGGTGATTACCTCCCACTATTTGATGATCATACCATTCTCCGCCACGCTGACGACCACAATTATAGTAGGCAAAACAAGCATCCATAAACGCATCATCATTAGAAATAATAGCTCCGCCTTCTCCTGAATTCATGTTCTTTGATGATTGAAAACTAAATATTCCACCTGCAGCCAGGGCACCAACTTTTACACCACCCCACTCCGCACCATGTGCCTGCGCGGCATCCTCAATGACAGTAATATTATGTTTTTTTGCAATATAATTAATGCGATCCATGTCAGCTGGATTACCAGCAATATGAACAGGCATGATTGCTTTTGTCCGTTCAGTAATCGCTTTTTCAATCAAAATAGGATCAATGTTAAATGTGTCAGGATCAATATCAACGAATACTGGTACGGCATTGGCCATCAGTACTGCAGATGCAGTTGCTATAAATGTATAGGGCGGTATTATAACTTCATCACCAGCGGAAACGCCTCCAGCCTTTAAAGCGACCCACAATGCGTTCGTTCCTGAACTTGTAGCGATACAATATTTTGCGTCATGGAATTCTGCGAATTGACCTTCAAACGCCTTGATAGCATCACTCCCGATACCCAAGGAATCACTTTCCAATGTATTAAGAAGTTGTTCTTTCTGTCCTGCAGTTACCCGAGGCCACACTGGAAATGGCTCTTTTCGAACCGGTTTTCCGCCAAATAATGCTAATTCACTCATAAAAGACGCATCCCAAGATAGAAAAATTACACAATATTTAATCCAAAATCGAACATCCAAAGTCAATTTTCTGCAGAAATTTCAGATTAGCCTGACAAAATTTTCACAGATGGTGACATATTTGCATTTTTCTATGAAAAATATGTCTAAAAGTTATGTTGGCATAAATATTGCAAATAAAGGGTGAAACATTTAATTAAACAAAGAAAGGAGTCTTAAATGACACTAGTAAAATGGAATCCAACACGCAGTTTAATGACTGATTTTGATCGGATCTTTGACAGCATGTTTACCCATGATTTACCTCAATTTTCTTCAACGAAGTCTTGGATGCTTGCAGTCGATGTAAACGAAACAGAAACGGAATTTTTCTTATCCGCAGATATGCCGGGTTTAGATAAAAAGGACGTTTCTGTCGATATCCACGATGGCGTTATCACAATTAAAGGTGAACGCGCTATTGATAATGAAAAGTCCACTGATGGTTATCGGATCCGTGAACGTCAACTTGGTTCATTTAATCGCAGTTTCAGACTGCCTGATAACGTGAATGAAGATAAAGTTGCCGCAAAATTCAAAAATGGCGTGTTAACGGTCACCTTACCAAAGACCAAGGAAATTCTTCCTGAAGGTCGCCAGATAAAAATCAGCTAAATCCTTGTGGTGTTGTAAATAAAAAAGGGGCTAATTGCCCCTTTTTTATTATTCCTTATTTAAAGTAATTATTTACTAAGCAAATGAGTCAAATTATGCAAAGTCCGCTCTGCAGATTTTCTATTCAAAGATTGCCCGTTAGTAACCGTAATAGTCTTGGGCATGACCAGTGTACCCATATATTCTAATTGCGAGCGAAACGCAACCAGAAATCGTTGGCCTGAACCAGCGCTGCTGGTTGCAATGACAGCATATTTATTCTTAAACCCATCTCGCCAGTTTGCAGTGGTAACTGATATCCAGGTAAAAGCATTGGTCAATATAGGTGGCAGCCCACCATTATATTCGGGGGCACAAAAAACGAACCCGTCCGCATTTTTAAATTCCGCGCTCAATTCACTTGCAGTTTCATTTTTAGTTTCAATACCTGGTTTGTAAAGCGGTAAATCATAAGACACAAGGTTGATTACTGCAGTATCAACTGCAGTTGTATTATCAATTATTTCTTTGAGTTCCTGGGCCAATTCGTAATTTTTCCCTATAGTGGCCGAGACCAGCAGAATTTTCTTTTTTGCTGCCATGATATGAACTAGAAAATAAGGTTTAGGGAATAGCCAGCAATATTTTCAAAAACACCAAAGGATCGATAAGAATAATCTATGGTAATCCTCGGTCCTCTTGGTATTTGATAATTAAGGCCCGCACCAAATGTCAAACCTTGTTTCGAATCTTCCATACCAAGAAAAGCCTGTCCGCCTCTGATAGCAAGAATACCACGGAATATGTACTCAAAACCAAGGTTCAGATACTCGACGTTATTATTTGGATGGACGGCATCACCCGCAAGGGTGAGTTTATGAATCTCTGATTGAATTACATCCTTACTAACTCCTGCTCGGAAAACCAAAGGTAATGGCCAATCCATCGCATTTAAATACGCATCGATTTTATCGTTATTTCCATACATGGTTTCATCGACGTCATAGTCAACTTCAGTATCATACCCTTCCATAGATATTTTTCCACCAAAGTTTGAAATGGACATGCCAATTCGCAAACCACTGTTTTTTGTGACAAATAAACTCCCCAAATCGACGGCCAAACCACCAGCATTCATATGCCAGATCTTTTCTTGTATATATTTAACATTAAACCCAAATGAGAAACGGTCTGTGAGCCTTCGAGCAAAAGAACCAGCTAACGCTACATTGCTAACTGAAAAATATTCGCCGGTTCCTTCTGGTATTTTTACAGTTCGTACCTGCATTTCATCCATCGTAACCGATGTAATAAAAAAACCGAACGTACTGGACCTGTCAAACGGAACTACCAAGGCACTATGATTGAAACGAATATCAGCCAGCCAGGGTGAATGAAAGAAATGGGCTGTTGGCCTTCCAATATTAACCATACCTGCAGGATTCCAGTACAAGGCAGTTGGGTCATCAGCGACCGCAACAAAGGCACCGCCCATCGATAAAGATCTTGCCCCAATTCCAATATCCAGAAAAGATGCTGCAGTGGTGCCAACATTACTTACACTGCCTGTTATCTGACAGTAAAGACTCGCTGAGCAAGCCGTAATAATTATTATTTTTTTACAGCGGATCATTTTATTATCGCAAATTTCCCGGTTTTTTCTCCCACATTTGGGGCATCCACATGGTAAATATACAGGCCATAGGCAATTTCCAATCCATCCTTTGACAGCATATCCCATGAATGGGTTCCATACTCATATTCACTGGTGTGCTCTATTTCATCAATCAGGTACCCAGCCATTGTAAAGATCTTGATTGTGCATTCCTGTGGTAGATTAATAAAATCCAGTTTTCGTGGTCCGCGTCCGGATACGTATATATGCTTTGGTTCCCAACGCGCTGTTACAACATAAGGGTTTGGCACAACTGCAATATCATCAAGTTCATCAGCAGCTAATACATTGTCCACCCAAGACTTTTTGGTGGTGAAATGATATTTATCATCGCTTGTAAATGGCCGCGTTGTAGTTATTCTGAAACGATCACCTTTTGCAATGGTAGCAGTTGTATCGTACTCGTACAATAAATCATCTTCATTATATGGACAAATAACTGAATCGGGAAAAAATTGAACAAACATGTAGGGCGTTTGAGTGCCCGGGTAAGGCATAAAAAGTATTGGTTCATCGGGTTCCCACTGGTCATTATGATTCATGTCATAGATTCGAAACGTGACCTCATTATCTTCCGTAATGTTTCTGACCCTGAAAGGTGAAGGAAGATTAGAATAATCAGCCGTGATCGAGTCACCAACATCCCCCTCCCAAATTATTTCAAAATCGGCAGGATGAACTCTCTGATCAAAAATTCTGTAACAATACGGTGCATTTGCACCAATCCAGCCGGACGAATCAACATCCACGCCAATATTTTCGTCAAATAAATAAATTTTCATACCATCAAAGATTGGATTATTAGTTTCACCAGCTGTTGAACTACTATTTAAAATTGGATAATAGAGATAGCTGCCAACATAGGTATTCATTTCTTCCAGCGCGCTGCCTTCAGTCACTACGATAATACCATTGGTATAATCCAATGTATAATCTATACCAAGCTGATAAGTTGTTGCGCCGCTCTCATCACTGATATCTACCGTAGCAGAGTCTATATTGTTATACTCTAAGGATCCATACCCGCTTGCTATAACAAACTTTTCAGTCTTTAATTGTTCATCCCGTACTGAATAATAAATGATAGGAGTGCCAAATTCAGTCCCAAAACTTAGTGTATATTCCGCATCTTCAGGCACAGCTGTAGGATCGACAGTAACTACTTCTATTTTACCTGTTGCCAAGCCAGAATCATGAACTACGAATTCTTGCCCAGGCGCTGCTGTATTAGGTCCCATGTATCCTGCTACAGGCGCATTTGGTACAACGGTGCCAGCATTTTTACTTACATTGGTTACATTACCCTTACGGTCAAGATCAACGATAATTGAACATTCAGAAGGTGCTATCGGTAACAGGTGTTCTTGTTCACTGAATCCAAGTTCATAGAAATCAAGGTCATACCCTTTATCATAGGCCACAACAGCATAATAATATGTCATACCATTATAAACATTGTTACTATCAACATACATGTGTTCCAGACCTGTATCACTGCCCATATCGTATTGTATGCCGTTAAAACCAATAGGATGGGGTCCTTTTAAACTATCAATTAAGTCAAATTGAGCGATCGGTTTATTAAACGTATTATTACCATAGGTATCCGTAATAACGTACGGATCAATAAATCCAGGGTCGGTACTGCGGTATACACGATAGCCCTCGAAATCTGCGCCATAAATGGCATCGAGCGAATTCTCCGCTAGTTTATCCCAAAAAAGGGTCACTTGCCTATCCCCAGGCACCACAGTCAAGTTTGGTTTCAGGGGCGGTTTTGCAAAATTATAATCATTATCATATATATTTTGCATGGTAACCGCATTTCTAAGGATATCATCCATATCATTACCAAATACCATCGCTACGGAAAATTTCTTTTTCTCTCCTGGTTCCAGCGCAATATATCCAGACCCATAAAGAAAAGTTTGATCAATATTTTGTGATGGGACATCAAAATATCCTGGTTTTAATTGGTTCCACATAATTTCATCATTGGAAGGGTAAATACTTGGATAAGGCGAAGAGTAAAAACTGGATAAGCCAATCTGATCAGATTCATCATTATCAGTAATTTCAAAATTTGGTTCCCCCAGATCAGGTATTCCATTTCCTTCTGTACCATCTTCATCGGGACCGTTATAGCCATAATGATATTCGCCAAGCCCATCTGACCCAATATCGTCCCTCTCTGCCAGCCAATCTTCATCATTATCAATACCATCAAACTGACTCTCATCTATCATTCCATCTGTGTCGTTATCTATTCCATCGTGGGGATTTCCTGGGGATTCCAGGAAACACCAGCCAAAATAGACCGGTTTGAAACCGCCACTTGCATTACTCCAACCATCGTGGTCCCATTGGTAGACAATATCATTCTCGATATCAAACCACGCGTCATCATCCGAAAAGTCGCCATTAGTGCTGCCTACATCCGCATCTCCATACATTCCAAACACAACACTGTCTAAACGTGAAGTGCCAACATTTGTTATCCAATAGGTTACAATAATTATATCTTCTGCGGCCGGGTGATTCCACTGATAAACCCGCGCTTCCAACTCGACCCCAAGCCCTGACCTGCGCTTTGGAACCGTGTCCGTATCCGCTGAATCAGGAAAATGTGCAAATTCATCATTATAATAATCGTCCATTACGAAATATGATTCCTGGTCCGCACGCACATACTTACCATATTGACCATTCCAATACCCATCCCAATCACTTTCACGATTTGGCCAGGTTTCTGGCCAAGTGAAAGATTTATCGCTCATAGCCATGATTTCTTGATTAGGATTGGCATATCCTGTAAGTGGCTCAAAGCCCCACTGATATCCTTCAGGAGAATTATCCTTTAGCGCTACAGCTCCATCGGAAACAATATGAACCCGATTGCCATTAGTATCGATAACACTAGCGGTTACTACAGGTGTAAATTCATAAAAATAAGAATGTCCGGAACCGAATGGATATACACCCGATACGAGATTTCCTCCATCACCAATACCTCCAAAATTATAGAACCGATTCAATATGCGATTCCCATTGTGATCACCATATTTCCTATCGGTAACATCTAAGCTTTTTGCCCGACTTTCAATACCCTCTAAAATTTTATCTGGCTGTTGCCCGATCAGAAGAGAAAATAGAAATATAATAACGAATAATCTCATCGCTGATTACAGGCTAATACTGAACCCAAGTTTTATCTGCCTTGGGCTGGAAAAAAAGTCCGGTCGAACAAGGAATTCATCCAGACTATTATAACCTGGGCCGCTATACTGTGGGGTATAGGTAGGTACAAGCGTATATGTAGATCTACCAGTATCCGAATAAACTGTCAGCTCATTACGGGTATCAAAAAGATTATAGACATTCATACTAAAAGAAGCCTTCATGCCAAACAAATCAAAATGATAATAACTGCGCAAGTCAAGATTATATGTACTTGGTTCACGAGCATTATTCTCAAAAGATGTCCGCACCCCTAGGTATGCGGTTGTATACGGAAAACCACTACCAAAGTTAAAAATCAACCCGATTCCCGAATTTTTCACCGGGTGATAGGTTAGGGATGTATTAAATGTATGCCGTTGATCCCAATCTAAAGGCACCAGCATTTTTTCCGGTTCCACATTCGATTGCTCATCCAGAAAAGCAGCCGCTGGATCCGATGCATTGCCCTCCGATATAGAATAGGTATAATCGATGTTACCGGATACTTTTGCAGAAGGTCTTTTTGACAGCGCGATTGTTATACCTTTTGAATTGGCATAATCTTGATTGATATATAGACCGTAGCGATCTCCCGCAACAAATGATTTAATGACTTTGGATGCATTCAGATTTCGTATATCCTTGTAAAACATGGTTGTTTCTATACCTATATCCTGACCAACCTGTTGGGAGAAGCCTACTTCATATTGGGTAGTTCGTTGTGGTTCCATGTCCGCGTTTCCCATTGTATAACCCGCTCCGCTACCTGCTGGTATTTCGAATTCAGGATTAGTATATAAAAAACTAAAATTTGGGATCTGGAAAAAATGTCCATAGGAAAAATGCATGTGCCCCCGATCTGTTATTGGAAAAGCCAAGGCAAAGCGCGGGCTAAGTTGCCGTTTAGCTTTCACTTTTTTATACCAGGGGTCACCAAACGCATTACTTTTTAACCTGTCCGCAACAGTTTTCAAAGAGTCGTTTACAAAACCATAATACATTTCTGCTTCAGATATTTCAAAATCACCATCCAGGTCAAAAAAATTATTGATTGGCTTTACGGGACTATTAATATTCGCATCAGTGCCATCATTTAACGTTTTCCAAACTGGATCAAAATAATCCCAGCGCATTCCAATATTCACAACCAGGTCATCAAATTCTATTTTATCCTGTAGATAAAGAGCGTATTCTACAGGATTGCGTCCATCATCTCCATAAGTATCATGATTAACACCATTGACGTTAGGAATTCTTGGAGTGTAACCAGTATATTGAGCCAACTGTACTG
>FAXC01000341.1_pt1 | contig 36583 bp, 32 predicted proteins | sample 734421 | NCBI WGS metagenome assembly FAXC01 (sample SAMEA3597868, study PRJEB11362) | hydrothermal vent metagenome | biome: marine hydrothermal vent biome; feature: marine hydrothermal vent; material: ocean water | place: Atlantic Ocean | collected 2010-09-19/2010-10-04 | reverse complement strand
GTACTATTACCTTGAATCCATACCCACGATTAACTGATGACTCCTTAGATGAAGAAAATGGATACGTGGACCTTGTTTTCAGCGAAGGGGTGTTCAGCGCCAGCGATTGTTCCAGTGCAGTTGAGACGGGAGATTTTATTCTAAGTTTTAGTCAAAATGGTGGAAATGCTATTGATGCAACCATTATTACACTGACTAACACAAATGATACGACGTTATCAGGCGGGGAATCAACCATCAGAGCCGTATTTTCCTTGAGCAGTCCGCCAGCTAGCGGGGTGGAAACAATTCAGATAACACCAGTCAATGCTTATGCTGTGTGTAATTCTCTTGGTAATAGATTATCCATATCGGATTGTACAGTTAACCTAACTTTATTTGATCGCCTACCTCCCGATATTACAGACGCAATTATGACAGCTGATACGATCGTTTCAATTAGTGTAAGTGAAGGAATGTTCAATAATGAATTTGGTACTGGGGCAGTCAGTGTTGAAGATTTTCATTTAGAGTTCTATGCAAACAACGGTAATGCAACCAATGCTCAATTTATTAATGTTTCAAATACCAGTCAGGGCCCATTGACTGGAGGCGAAACAACAATATTAATTGGTTTCGTCACTGATTTATTACCCAGCGGAAGTGAAGAAATCACTCTCAGTCCAGCATCTTCCAGCTCAATCTATGATCCAGCCGGTAATCCAATGCCCGTAACTATGATCAGTGCACGGGTGACACTGTCAGACAGATTACCGCCAATGATAATTGCGCTAACATCCAGTATATCTAGTGATAATACCTATGTTATTTTTACCCTGACCGAAGGCGTTTACGGCAGCAATGAAGTTACCACTCCGGTAGAGCCAAATGACTTTGTCGTTGAGCTTATCCAAAATGGCGGCAATGCCACGAGCGCAGAAGTTGATTATATAACAAACTCTAGACAATTTCCTGTCGTTGGCGGTGAAGATACACTACGTTGTTATCTAGCAATCCAAGGCACACCTAGCGGACATGAAAGATTGTATATAAGAGCTGCAAACGATAATTCTGTATTTGATGGTGCTGGTAATGGCTTGCAAGTCAGTTATCCTACAGATACATTGCAATTATTCGATCAATTGGTTCCCACAGTTGACTCTGTATCTATAGCCCATGGTTCACCCATAAGCTCAAGTATTGCATCACCAATAAATATTACTTTTTCAGAACCGATTCAATCATTCGGGTACAGTGTATCAGCAAGGCACTACAATTATTTATCCTATATTACAGATACAACTGCAACTGGTTTTAAGATAACCTTACAGCCTCCCATGGCGAGTTTAGACACGATTACCTTATCTATCTTTGACCTTATAGATAGTGCGGGATTAGAAGCGGTGGATTTCAGTTATGAATTTTATACACCACCTCTTGGTGATTATGATATCGATGGCAGAGTTAATGTTGAGGATTTGACACAGTTTGTCTCGTTCTGGATGGCGGATTCACAACCATTGGTATTAGGCTTGGGTCCAACAAGCGGTACCTTCCCCCATCTAGTGCCGGAACTAGATCTCAACTATGACTTAGATGACGGTATGACCTTTATCCGTATGTGGTCCTGGTCATTGGAAATATTCGGATTAGAACCACTGGTTTCTCCGAATATTGGCATTCCCATTAATTGGGATAAACTGGTGGTTGATGTACCTATGGAAGCAATTGCGGGCCAAGTTTATTTACGGTATAACCCCAATCAAGGGAAGGTTGACCTGCAACATACCGCCTTTGGAAATAATAATTTTACTTTGAAAAAGGAACTAGTTGAAAATGGTGAGATACTTCTTGAATTCGGACTGGTTGAGCCAAATGATGACACCAAAATAATATCAATAAAATCCGAAATTGATGAACCAGCAGACGCAACGGTAATATATAAGTTCTTCGCCAAAGATCACTCTCTTATCGCCGCAGGAACACAAAAGATTGCCTTGGTGATTCCTACTGAATTCCGTTTAATGCAGAACTACCCTAATCCATTTAATAATACGACTACCATCCGTTATGCAGTTCCAGAGGAAACAGATATACAATTGGAAATCTTTGATATCAGTGGTCGCCTGGTGGAAACACTAACATCGCAATTACACCAACCTGGATTTTACGATCTGAAATGGTCTGGCAGGCAAATTGCTTCGGGCATTTATTTCATCAAACTTGAAGCAGCTAAAACAGTTTTAACTCAAAAAATGATCCTGTTGAAATAAGCAATCTTACCAAATTTGTTTAATAAACTAGCGGAACTTGATTCTTTGACAATAGCACCTTACATTAAACCGTAGCTAACATGAGGTGTAAATAGTTTGGGATTCATAAAAAAGCACACTAAAAGAAACCAATCCTTGCAATTATACATTCTTATTGCATTTTCCTTTTCAATATCACAACCACTTTCCGCCCAAAATAGTATTGCCTTTTTAGCTGGAACCGGCCTACCTGTTTCCGGACTTAACGATTGGTATGGTGCTGCGCCAGTTATTGGATTACAATATGTTATCAGTACTGATGAGATCACCAAGATTATCATGGAATTTCATTATCAGAATTATGGCGGTGGATCTATAGCAGACAGGGATTTTAGATGGGTTGTTGATTACAATAATTATAAGAGTCCTGCGGCAAATGCCAATATGAATTGGAATGACTTTATTGTAAAAACACGTAAATATTTCCCAAACAAAACTCGTTCTTTTGCAGGAAAAATGTTGCAACCATTTGCATCATACGGATTGGGCTTGTATAATTATACGCATCAGGTAAGCGGACTGATCTACCCCGGGCAATCAAAAAAACCACTGGATACAGAATACCTACTTGATCCTATTACGGATCGCCGAGTTGCCTGGGGCGGCAATATTGGGGTTGGCTTTGATTCATCTCTAGGACAAAATGTAAGTCTGGCTCTAGACTTGACTTACAATGCTGCCATTGGTTATTTGCGTTCATTCGAAGATTGGGGCTTAAAAGAAGTTATGCCATTACAATTCTTGACAATTGGAATCGGACTTAATTATAATTACTAGTAAAACATAAACCAAAGGAGAACAAAAAGATGAATAAAACGATAATAGCTAGTTTGGTCCTAGCCTTAAGCATTAGCAGTGTAAATGCTGGCTGGCACGAGACTTTTGACACACCAGCGACGCCGGGCGCAGCGCTTTCTTTTACCAGCGATATGACCTGGAACTGGTGGGGCTGGGGTGCATGTGCAGTTGATTCTGGATATTTAACATTAGTCGGGGCGACTGACCCGTTCGGAAACACGACTAGCTGGGTACAAATCGATCAAAGTACTGATGCCAATGCAGTAATAACACCCGATTCTGTAACCATGTATTTGAAAGTTAAATTTACCACAACTGGTACCCCTACAGATGGAGATCAAATACATGTTACAGTAGCAACAGATCCTGAATTCTTAGCCAACGTGAATGTGTATACGGTTGTATCATCACCTGTTGGCATTATTGGTGAATTTTATTTTGGAACAAATGTATCAGCTGGCACTCCACATCCTGCTATTGGATATGATTCATGGTTTTGGGAAAAAATAGTTGTAAACGGTGATTCAGTATCCATCTGGGCGTTTGCCGATGGTGCAGCACCAGCAGATACGGCAACCTGGACTTACACAACAGATAATGTTGCTGTAGGTGCTGGTCTTCCTACTTTTATCATCGTTGGAGTAACCGATGATGATTCATCAGCCGTTCATGTTGATGAAGTCTGGTATAATGAAACACCCACAGGAATGGGTATTTCCGATGACGCTCCTATTGCATCCAGTTATGAACTGGGTCAGAATTACCCTAATCCTTTCAACCCCACAACCCATATTCGTTTCAATATTCCAGAAACAGGCAACACAAAATTGACTGTTTTCAACATTATGGGTGAAGCAGTAGCTAACCTGGTTGACGGTGTTGTTCCAGCTGGTGGTCATACCGTGAGCTGGAATGCGGCAAACATGCCAACGGGTGTGTATTTCTATCGTATGGAATCTGGAAACTTTTCCCAGACCAGGAAATTATTGCTCGTTAAATAGACCTTCTAAAGAGACCGTCGGACATCCGGCGGTCTCTTTTTTTACGTTCATCAATTGTAGCAGCGTGAAAAGGATAGACCGAAATATCTAAAAATACCCTAGCAGCCCTCCTGCTTACAGGATCAACCCTGATCTATGCTGGTGTAACTGGTAAGATCCAAGGCAATGTCAGTGACCAGAATGGTCAACCCCTACCTGGCGCAAATATCATGCTGGATGGTACAAATCGCGGTGCGGCAGCAGATGTAAATGGATTTTATATAATCTTGAACATCTCGCCTGGAAAATACAGTCTCACCGCTCAAATGATTGGCTTCAAAGGTATTACCAAAACAGATGTTACTGTGAATTCCGACCGCACCACGAAAGTAAACTTCGCTTTGTATGAAGAAGCTATCGGTATGGAAGAGGTCAGGGTAACAGCTGAAAAACCCAAGGTCGAGGTAGATCGCACTTACAGTGAATATATTGTAACAGCGGATGATATTGAACGTTCGGTAATGGTAAAATCAGTAGCCGACCTTATATCTCTAGAACCGGGAATGGATGTGAATGGTCAAGGCATGATCCGCGGCGGCGATATGAATTCAATTGCTGCCGATGTCGTGTACTATGTGGACGGAGTGAAGATGACCAGTAACGATGGGCTTACGTTGAACAATTTCACTGGCGTAGGCAAATACGATATTGAATCCATCTCAATCATTACTGGGGGGCTCAGTGCAGAATATGGTAACGCACAAGCCGGCGTTATTAATATTGTTACAAAAGAAGGTACAGATTCCTTTCATGGTAATTTTGAATACACAAACGAATTGGGTGGAGCCAACCATTGGGGCCCCAATTATTATGATGCGGCTATCCATAAGGGGCATATGGAATGGGATAATTCGGAATGGGTAAATGAAATTGATAGCACAACGGGTAAATTAGCACACCAAAAAATTGATTATACAAAGTATGCCGGTTACGCTATCCAAGCGAATATAACCGGCCCTTTAATGAAGGGTGTATCATTTTTCCTGGGTGGTCGAACCAACAATAATGCTGTAAATAGCATTAGTCCATTGTCCCACTCTGCAGATAATTTCGAAGGCACCTGGAAATTATCTCTTAACCTTCATCCCAAAATATCTCTGAAGTTCGGTGGCGTATATTCACAAAACTGGAATTACCACTCTGTGGCTGGAGTTGGCGGGATTAAAGGAATGGGAGATGACGGAAAGAACATCTTCTTACCAATGGAAAACGCCTCTTCCGGAAAGATCATTAATACTAATCAAATGAGTTATATGGCCATCAGCCATATGCTTTCAGAAAGAACTTATTACGAATTACGGGTTTCAAATAGTATCAATGCACAGACACCTGAAGATTTTCCTGATTCAACAATGGAGATCAGAAAGGACGCAGATGGCTGGTTCAATCTACCTCGAGATGTCTATGCCTTCGATGAAGGGAAACGTACACGCTTCCAGGTAAAGTTCGATTTTACCAGTCAATTCAATAAAAATAATCTCTTAAAAACTGGTATTGATTATACAGATTATAGTGTTTGGGCTCGAAATTATTCTGATGTGCTAAACAGCCGACGACTACATTACATTGGGTATCACCACCGCACAGGAAACCCTGTACAGCCAAAACAATTCGCCTGGTACATTCAAGATAAAATGGAATATAAAGGACTGGTGCTCAATGCTGGTATTCGCATGGATCATTTTGATCCTTCCGTGAAGCACCCATTAACAACAGCTATAGCTGCCTCAGACTATTTCTATGATACCTTTACCCGCTTTAACTACGATTCATTAGAATCATTTGGCCTGCTTGAAAAAACGAAACCAATTACGGCCTGGAGTCCCCGAATTGGTGTAGCACACCCAATCACCGATCGTTCCATGATCCATTTTTTCTACGGACATATTTACCAATTAGCCAGTTTTTATACCATGTATGGCGAACGCTGGGTCAACGATGGGACTCGTGATACAGACATAAATAGTAATAATCTAAATGATGATACAGAATTGTATAATACTCTTGAAGAAAGCTTTTTTGGCAATCCACGCCTCACCTATGAAAAGACCATTAGTTTTGAGCTTGGTTTTGATTGGAATTTTTACTCCGATTACATCTTGGCCTTATCCACTTTTTACAAGAGTTCAAGCAACCAGGTATCCAGTCCAGGAACAGTGCAATTAAATTGGTGGGACCCCGCTAAACAAATGTTTGATTTCCAGTTCACCCACATGGCTGGCAATGGTATTCATGAGGATATCCAGGGATTTGAATTATCGCTTAAGAAGAACTTCAACAATTATTTTGGCTTTAACATTGCCTACAATATACAATGGGCTGTGAAAGGGGAAGCAGGAGTTGGAAGTCAGTTTTGGATACCGGATTCTGCATTTGTTGCTGATGGCAAGTTCTGGATGATGTATAGTTCTAATGATGACGGTTCCGAGACACCTCGACCATTGGCTCCTGTATTTTTAGCGAATCAATACGCCAGTAAAGCAAATACATTTCTTGATTCATTGAGAGCACTGGGAATGGAGATACATGATGCCGGGAACACTGGCCTACATTGGGTCGAATTTTGGGGCGGTACAGAAGAAGAACCTAAACCAGACGCAGATATCAGAAATTATGGCAAAGCCCAGATATTTATTGCCACACCAGACAAATTTGGGCCAATGGGCTTGTTTGGCAATATCACTGCTAACATTGTCTACCGTATGTCCACGGGGACTCCCTTTGAATACTCACCAATTGGCGGAGCCTCAGAGTGGCGTAATGGACCATTGACAACTCGTACCGATTTATCTTTTGAAAAAGTGATCTACCAGAAAAATACTGCCAAGGGAACGCTCTATATTCAGGTTTCCAATTTATTTGACCAGCGTGATGTGCGTGGTGACGGTGGTTTCAGTTCTATCTATGGGCCCGGTGAATTCATTCGCTGGGGAATGGAAACACCGCGACCAGATAATAAACAATACCAGGATTATGGTGATTTTTACGGCAATTCCCGTTACCATGGCTCACCCCGCGAAATCCAGATTGGCATTAGAACTTCATTTTAACTATTGGTTAATAATTTGCAAGACCAGAAAAAAGAAAAAAGCTTCATTTTGTTATTCCTTTTAATTATGGTCGTACCCATTTCCAGTTCAATTCTATATGCCCAAGCGGATCCGGTGAGTGGGTTTGCGCCACGGCTATTAACCCGGGGAAAACTATGGGGCACATTCCGGAATAACGGACTCCAGGGTGGCGGAAATACACCACGCTATCAAAGCCATGATCAAACCACACTAGAATACCCTGGCAACGCAGGCCGGGCACAGGATTTTATGGCATACTGGCTGGACATTGCGGCCGTATTAGCTGAAGCGCCTAATATATTAGATGTGGCGCGAGTCTGTAATCCGCAAAATGCCCGCGGTGTTGGTTTATGGTTTCTTGGTATTGGGGATGGCGTCGATACGTTAGTTTCATACTCAGGGCCACGAGATGTCACCAATGATGTTGTTGCAAAAAGATATCCTGTTTCCAGTTCAATTGAGGCCAGTCTTGGTGATTCGACCGGCCCAAATTTTGAGCGCTCAAATTATTCTCCCTATCATACTGATATCAGTGGGAATGAGCCGGTTGAAATCCATAATTACCGCCATGGTGATTATATTATAAATGATGAATTTCCGGAGGAGATCATCCTTAGCCAATGGGAAAATAAACTAGGTCTAACTGTAACACGAAAAGCCTACGCCTGGAGCTATCAAGATTTTGATGATTTTATTATTGAGGAAATAATTTTTGAAAATACCGGCTCGAAAGTTTTAACAGAAACCTTCATTACATTCATGAATAGTTTTAGTGTTGCCAGTGGTGCTCATCAATGGGCCCGCGGCAATGGTATGAGCTGGAGTGATTGGCGCGTGAATCGTGAATCAGCACAGGATGACTGGTTTTATTACACAAAAGCAACAAATTATACAGCCGATAATCCAGAGAGCACTGTTGAATACAGCAATCTGGTATTCTGCTATCAGAGAGACGATGACTGGATCGGTACATCCTACGATGATACAGGACAACCATTTGAATCCACGTTCGCACAATTGACGAATTACAATGAATACCAGGGACAGGTCGAAGGTCAATTAATGGGCTACCAGTATATCGGTTTTGGACCACTCGATGTTCAACCGCCATTTATAAATGATCCTGATGAAAATTATGTTAGTCCTGAAGCTGCAGAACAACCATTTAATTTTAGGTGGTGGAAAAACGGTGACTCAAATCAGGGTGATTACGAAGAACCTACTTACAGGCGCCAAACAGATGCAGAAATGTACCGTATGGTTTTAGGCACATCTGCAGAAAATAACACCGATAATCCTGACTCATCCATGTTGGTTACACACTCACTCGCGTTTGGTCCCTACACATTAAATCCAGGAGAAAAAGGAAAGGTCGTAATCGCTTTTGCTGCTGGTTCCGGTGCTGATTGGCACAATCTGGATGAACTCACTTGGTCAAAAACACAAGGTGCAAAAGATCAACTCAAGGATGGAGAACATTCAATTATACGAAATTTTAAGCAGGCGCAATTTGCCTATGACATGGGTTTTAATTTACCCGATCCACCACCTGATGTTAAGGTTCAGTTCGAAAATAGTACCTTAGGGCAAATGGTTATTACCTGGGGTGATGATACTGACGATGCAACTGACCCTGATTACACTGGTGCAGAAGCTTCAGATGTGGCCGGGTACCGGGTCTATCGAGCCTGGCCGCCATCATTTGATTGGCATTACGGGCCCTGGGAGTTGGTCTCTGATATTTCTCTAAAGAATGAGGATTATTACGATCAAAATACTGGAAAATATACATTTACTGATGGTGAATCCTTCGCCGGATATAATTATTATTATAATGTACGCACTTATGACACTGGGCATGACACTTGGATCGATATATTTGGGAATGATCATGGCGCAGTACCATCGTTAGAAAGCGGTTATGCGGCACCTGAACAGAAAAATATGATAGCTGTGACCCCATTTCAGCCCGCGGGGCAGATTTATGATGCAATGGGAGAACAGATCCGGGTTGTTCCAAATCCATACCGCCTAGATTTCAGTGACCCATTGCATATGTACCCTGATGTGGCAGATCCTTACAAGATACGATTCATCAATTTACCAAAGCACTGTATGATTAGAATTTATTCCGCATCTGGAGATCTGGTTTATGAATCTGAACACCAAAAAAATACAGCTGCTGAAACTGCCTGGCGACAAAATACAATAACATTTTCAGGTAGAGTTGTAAGTGGCATTTATTTCTGGGTTGTGGAATCTCTTGATCCTGCAAGTACTGGAAAAATACAGAAAGGTACATTGGCAGTTGTAAAATAGAAACATGGCCAGAATAACCAGATTAATTATCGCCCTGCTATTCACTACAGTCTCATTGTTTGGGCAAAATGAATTCAAACGTGTGGGAAAATCTGGTTTTGGATTCCTGAAGATTAGTCCATCAGCTCGTGCGGCAGGCATGGGCGATGCGTTCACCGCAGTAGCTAATGATGTTACTACGATTTTTTACAATCCTGCCGGGTTGACTAACATCAAAAGTTTTGATTTCAGTTTTAACCACACCGATTGGATTGTCAACTCGAGTATCATTTCTGGAGTAGTTGCCATACCATTTGGGCGAAGTGGCAATCTAGGCCTTAGTTTCATAAAATTTGATACGGAAGATTTTGAAGAAACAACTGTGTTGGAACCGGAAGGAACTGGCCGCATGATCCAAGCTGGCGATATTGCCCTCGCTCTAGCTTACGCACTTAAATTAACCGATAATTTATCTTTTGGATTCAAGGTCCAATATGTTGAAGAAACAATTGACATCGATAAAGCAAAAGCTATTACCGCTGATTTTTCCACATATTACCGAACTGGTTTCCGGGATTTAACACTGGCTATGATCATGAAAAATTTCGGACCAGAAGCCAAGTTCCTATCTGATAAATTCAAACTCCCTCTTTACTTTAATATCAATACTGCCATGAGCCTTATCGGAGAACAAGGTAGTGCTTTCCAATGGTTGGTATCAGCTGAGAGCGCGTTCGCTACTGATTACCGTGACCGATACCATGTGGGAACCGAGATCTGGATCGCTGATCTGGTGGCTGTAAGAAGCGGATATAAATTCTTTTACGATACAGAGGACTGGACAGTTGGTGCGGGGTTAAAACTTGGGGTAGGTAGCCGAGAAATTATTATTGATGTAGCTTACTCAAATTTTGTCGAATACTTTGATCCACCCTTGCGTTTTTCAATCGGCGGATCATTCTAGTACAACCATGTTCAATATCATTATTTATTCCTGATGGATCCAGTCAGGGGTAGTTCAGATTTTAACCGATGCTAAGACACTTCCATAAGTTAGTAAAGCAAATCTTATTTGTTTCGCTGGTCAGCGCCTTGTCATCGTGCTGGTTATTTTACCAACCAACCCTTGACATCCAGGGACATCGCGGCGCCAGGGGTCTTTTCCCTGAGAATACATTAATTGGGTTTCGCAAAACAATTGAAATGGGCGTAACAACGCTTGAACTTGATCTGGGGCTTACGAAAGGCTTGGTACCTGTTGTTACCCACGATCCTTATTTAAACCAAAATTTATGTCTGGACTCTAATGGATATTCTATTGCAACAGATACGCTTGGTTATGGCCCCTTAATTTCTAATCTTACTTTAAAAGAAATAAAAACATTTGATTGCGGTTCCCTAAATCCAGATGTGTTGCGCTTCCCTCAGCCTCCCAGAAAAAATATTCCGGGTGAAAAAATTCCAACACTGCAAGAGGTATTCGATTTGTTAGCTGAATACCCAGAAAAAAACATTTGGTTGAACATCGAGATAAAGATCAGCCCGGAATTCAAAGTAACTGCACCTATTGATGTATTTGTTAAAGCTGTAGTGCAGGTGATAGAGCATAACAATGCTGCTAATAAAGTAAATATACAATCTTTTGATTGGCGGGTTCTTGAATCTGTAAAAATTCAAGCACCTTATATAAAAACGGCTGCACTTTTAGGGCAATCTACCTTTAAGTCTATAAATGATTCTGTTCCGTCGCCATGGCTCAACGGAATTCATTTTGAAAATAGTGGTGGTACTGCGCTCACCATGTTGCAAGAAGCGGAAAATTACATTGATATTTTTTCCCCATTCTGGAGATTGATCATGCCAAAAGATTCTCTTTTTCTAGGTAATACTGTGGACGAATTAAAAAACAACGGTTTTCCTGTTATCCCCTGGACGATTAATCGTACCAAGACAATGGAAAAAGTAATTCTACTAGGTGTTGATGGAATCATTACTGATTATCCGGATAGTTTGTTAATGGTCATGAAAAAGATGGGTATAAAAAGAAGGTAAGATATATGATTTTTATCAATCAAATTAGCAATTAATGAAATTCTTACGCTGGCTTATTATGGCTTTTGGTCTAGGAATTATTTTTTGCTTGATTGCAACTATCACTCCGGTAGATAAAACACCGCTAAATGAAAGTCGATATTACCAACTTGCTCAGCAAAAACTAGATAGCTTGAATTCAAGCTACACATCACAAAATAGTAAATATTTTAAAGCGGGTTGGGCCAAGACAAATATAACACCACAATATCCCCTTCCCTTGGCAGGCTATGGCGCGAGGAAAGGTGCCATTGTATCAACCGTTCACGATTCTGTTTGGGCAAGAGGGTTTGTTTTCGATAATGGTTTCAACAAATCAGCAATCATCACTTTAGACGCATTAATCATACCGCCTGCAGTTACAGAAACTCTGCGAATACTGCTACCGGAAATTGGTTACAGTCTGGATCAAATATTCTTGAGCGCCACCCACACCCATTGTTCAGTTGGCGGTTGGGCCGATAGCTGGATTGGCACCCAATTCGCCGGTGAATATCAAAATGAAATTGTAAGCGACCTAGCCAATGCAATTATAACAACGATAAAAAAAGCAGAAACTGAATTGGTGAGCGCTAAAATTGGGTATGCCCGCTATGATGCTAGCCCATTTACCCGCAATCGCCTGGTTGGTGAAAAGGGTTCTCGGGATCCATGGCTGCGGGTCGTAAAAATTCAACAAGAAAGTGGCGCAGTTGCTTTAATTACCACATTTGCAGCTCATGCAACAGTACTATCACACCGTCAAATGAATTATTCCCGAGATTACCCTGGAGCATTAGTTGACTCGTTAGAAAATCTAACAAATGTTGATTTTGCGGCTTTTTGTGCTGGTGCCGTAGGCAGCCACTCTCCAGTCGCAAAGGGTGAAAATAGTTACGATAGAATCTCTCTTTTAGCATCCAATTTAACAGCAATCATAAGTGCAAATGTAAGTGGCATTGCAATGGATGAAGTTCAACAGACTAGTACTATTCAATTTGATATACCTTTACGTAAACCACATATTCGGGTGGCTACTAATTGGCGTGTGAGACCATGGATATTTGAAAAGATAATGGATGCCTCTCCAGCCTATATATCCCTGTTACGAATTGGAAATGTCACATTTGTAGGAACACCATGTGATTTTTCAGGCGAATTAACAGCTGCGATTGATGAAAAAGCTACCGCTCTTGATCTTGATGTATTGGTTACCAGTTTTAACGGCGGTTATATTGGATATATCACTAAAGATGAATGGTATAATTTGAAAGAATATGAAACATTCGTTATGAATTGGTATGGACCCTACAATGGAGCCTATTTTGTCGGTTTGATCCAGGGATTACTTGAAGTGATAACCTAGCAATGAAATATATTTTTTTGTCCTTATTTATTTTAATTAATACGTTATTTGCTCAGCTGGATATGACTGAAGGGTACCGGCCACGAAATCTTACAAGAGGTAAAATGTGGTCCAGTTATCGAAATAATGGCCTGGATGGTGGTGGCAATCGCTCTAAATCTGATAGTCATTCTCAAGAAAGCCTGACCTATCCAGGTAATATGTCCCGAGTCGGTCTTGATTTTATTGAATACTTCATAGATGTAAGTGCATACCTGGCCGGAGAACCAAATGTTATTGAAATTCCTCGAGTTACAATACCACAAAGCTCTAAAGGGCAGGGTGTTTGGATTCTTGCAGTTGATGACCAGGGAGACACATTAGTATCGTATTCCGGGCCAAGAAACGTGACTTATGATGTACAGCCAGCTCCGTATAATATTAACAATTCACCTGAAGCGGTATTGGGTGACACCACCTATCATAATCTTGAGCGCAGTAATTTTTCTACTTATCACAATTCTATTACTGGAAATGAGCCCATTGAAATTCATAATTATCGTTATCATCATTACACAGCACATAATAATTCACCGGAAGAAATAATTATCAGTCAATGGAATACAAAAACTGGAATCAGAGTAACCAGAAAAGCCTATGCCTGGGGTTATCCGAATTTTGATGATTTTATAATACAGGAGTTGGTTTTTGAAAACATCGGCACAAAAACATTGGATCCTGCCTATCTGACATTAATGAATTCATTCAGCTTAAACGCCATGGCCCATGGTTGGGCAGATAAATTCGGTATGAACTGGAGTGATTGGCGTCATAACCGTCAGCAAACACAGGATGATTTATTTTTCTACACCAAAGCGGATACCTTTACAGCAGATGACTCGGAGAATACTGACCTCTATAAAAACTATATCATGTTTTACCAGCGTGATGATGATTGGGTCGGCACGAACTGGGATGACACAGGTCAGCCCTATAAATTAGAAGCGGCCAGCGCACATCCTGATGAAATGCAGGGACAACTAGAGAATCAACTATTGGCCTATCAGTACATCGGGATGGGGATCCTGGATTATCTCCCTGATAATACTGATTTTGTTCATCCATCTAGTCCAATTCAACCAGTTTATGCCAAATGGTGGCATGGTGGTGAGAATAACCAGTTTGATTATGAAGACCCTAACAGTGGGATGCATACAGATGAAGAAATGTTTACCATGGTCATTGGCAATAATGATCAGGACATTACAAAAACACCACAGGAACCTGGTTTAGGAACCCATGCACTTGTATTTGGACCTTACCGTTTAGAGCCAGGACAAAAAACAAAATTGGTGATCGCCTTTGTAGGTGGTTCTGGTGCCGATTGGCTGGGAGAAGATGAGCTAACCTGGTCAATTACTGAAGATGCCACAACAGAAAGAATATTAGGTGAACAATCCATGTTTAGAAATTTTGATCAAGCCAAATTTGCCTATGAAAATAATTATAATGTCCCCGATCCTCCACCAGATGTTAAAATATTTTTTGCCAACACCCGTTTAGGGCAAATAAATATCAAATGGCATGACGATGTAGAAGATGCCCTGGATCCTGACTATGAAAATGAAGAAGCACGAGATGTACGCGGATACAGAGTTTATAAATCATGGCCCCCATCTCATTATTGGCATTATGGCCCCTGGGAGTTTCTGATAGATATTCCGGTTGGCTCACCAAAATATTATAATCAAGAAAACGGCACCTATTCTTATATCGATTCAACTTCATTCTCAGGATATAATTATTACTATAGCGTCCACACATATGATTCTGGTCATGATCACTGGATCGATATAAATGGAAATGATGTCGGACCCATACCGCCCCTTGAAAGCGGAATGACATCAGTTGAACAAAAAAACCCTATAGCAATTACACCATACCAAGTCTCTACGGCTTCTTTTGATAGCATGAACGTACCAATTCGAGTCGTTCCCAACCCTTATCGTATGGATTTCAATGATCCCCTGCACATGTACCCCGATGTTGCCGATCCGTATAAATTGCGTTTTATCAATTTACCAAAAGCATGCATAATTAGACTTTACAGCGTAAGTGGTGATTTGGTATATGAAAGAAAACATACCAATGAAAATTCCGCTGAAGAATCATGGCGACAGGATACTATATCGCTTTCAGGAAGAGTAGACAGCGGAATTTATTTCTGGGTAGTGGAATCCTTTGACCCAGCCAGTAACGGTCAAATTCAGAAGGGTACGCTAGCTATAGTAAAATAAACCCTTTATCGACTGGTTATATCAACTAAAAGTCGTTATTTCTTGTGCAGATATTTTGCGACAGATCCACAAGTACCAGGTTATATTTAAATAAACTACAATCTTCTGAGTTGCTGCAACTATTGGTGACCACATACCAGTAACACCCTGACCAATGTGAATAAATAATGCAATTGCCAATATAGAGGTAATGAATAATAAAATGTCATAAATACGGTTAATCACAGCATAAATAATAAATAAAAGCAAGACGGCAAATAACGGCAATGCCCACATCCAAACACCAAGCATGTGATAATCGGATAATATATCATCAGGTGCGAACCCAATAATAACAATTCCTGTTCCAGAAATTATGCCACCAACTAGAATAATAAGCAATAACCAATAGGGCCGTAAAAAATTCTTTCCCATACTAAGGTAAATTACAATTATGCAGATGCCAAAAAAGCTCAATGCAACGTTAAACATGGGGCTTGAAACTGTATTAGGTACTCCAGAATATGAAATAGTGCGACCCAAATCGCTCAGTACATTGTGCCAAAAAGTATATCCTTCAGCGGACTTATCCCAGGATGTACCGCCACCGTAGAAAAACATCGCAATAGTTGAAAATATTACGAACTCAATACAACCAATGCTGCCGATTATTGCGCCTATTCTTCTCCAGTTTTTCACTATATGAATATTAAAAACCTTCTAACATTTCGATGAGTGATTCATGGATGATAGGCCCAGCTTCCGGGCCAATTGAATTTACCTCCCCATATGGTGATTTATGATGATTATATAAATATGGTGGAATTTCATCCCATTCGCTCTTAGGAATGATATATCCAATCTCGTCATTTGCTAAACCAAATACGAACTTGAATTTTCCGGGCATCATTGAGCGTAAGGGCGGTATTTCAACTGGATCCAGATTATAATCTTGACCCGGCGGTGAAACAACGCCGCCATTGATAATTTCTGGATAAATTTCGCCAGGTATTGTGATGATCGATATGGGCCCAATACGCAATGCTGCTACTTCCGTTTTCACATCTAACCAACCTGTGGTACCATGATCAATAACACCAAGAAGAAAACCGAGTAAGAAATTCCAATTATCGAGAGGAATTGAAATTGTTTTGGCACGAATTTTAATTCCTACCTGTTCAATCTCTATAACATCTGCAGAACGGATTGCTTTCAAGGCCAATAAACCAAGTTGCTGACCCTGAGCCTGCGCTTTTTCAAATGTAGCCCCTTTATGCATTTCACCATCAAATGGATCGGGGATTGGATGGCTGGGATTTGTAGTCATCAAACCACCCACCGCACCATTGACAAATACTGTTATTCCACCCAATCCTTGTGCTAATAAGCGATCACCTTTATGCACACCGTTCTCTACAGATTCCCGAAAATAATGAGGGAAATCTGAGGATATTAATAAGTTTTTACTCCAAAGGGTCTCGGGGTGATTACTCCAGCTTACCAAAGATCCTTGCGTTTTACCGGAACTAATTTCTATTGCCTGGATAATTCTGATTCCGGGATCCATTTCCTGCGGATCTCGCGAATCAACAACATAAGGAATGGCGCCTTCCAGATCCTGTCCGATCCTTAGTTTTACCGGTACCAAATTTTTTACTGCTGTTTCAATTGCTGCAACGGTTTGGCGCTTTACGTAGCGCATGTATTCTGTATTTACACCACTTTTAAAGAAGCTCTCTCCCCATATACCAATTAAGTCTGGTGCTTGATGAACATGGGTACTCGATATAATTGTATAGTCACAATTATATTTATCATGCGCTGATTTACGTATATCAACCGCATCATCATAAATAAAGCCTACCGCATCGATACTCGTAATAGCAACACGTGTAGCACCATCATCTAACACCATAACTCTGGCCCAAAGATCATCATGAACACCCTGCGCAGGGCGACGGTTATGAAACCCGGCAATCCAAACTGGGTCGAACTTATTATTACCGTTTACATCATTGTAGGTCTCACCTTGTTCAGGCTCATATTTTGCATTATTATTAAAATCATTCCAGGTATCAGTAACTTGCGGCGTGATCGGAATTTTTGCGAATCCTACAGATAATCTACCTGGTTCAGCTAGCGGATCGATTACCAAATCTATATTAAAATCAGGGTGCCTATCTCGAAGATTGTAGTTGAGCCGTATTACAATAAGAACCATAAATACAGCCGCGATTATCAGGCCATATTTCAACAGTTTCATTTAGTAGTTCTTTCCTTAAACCGGACCATCATTTCCTTCCAGTTAGTAAATATTATCCCTTCGTTCTTTAAAAATTGAATAACTTCAGGATCGGAAAACATTTTTGCTTCCCACACACGCTGTTGCCAGGAATTCGTGATTTTTTTTAATCCTTCTGTGTTAATAGAGGGATGGAAAATAATTTCAGTAATACCAGGTTCCAGATTTTGGATCAGATCGAAAAAAGTTTCTTTTTTATTCTGGTAATTTTTCCCATCAGGTACTGAGCTGAAATCATCAAGTTTTGGCAACGTGTATTTTCTTCCACTTTCGATTAACCGAGCCGTAATTGGATAACCTTGCTTCCGAAATTTTTGCACACGATCAGGGGTAAACTCGATAACGTTTGCTGGAATACCATATTCCATTGCTACCTTAAAAAAAGCTTCCGTGTATTCGACTTTACTATAAAGAGTACCCATGTGGGTATCGATGTGCCCAGGCTTTATCCCTCTTTCATAGGCACGTTCAATTTGTGCCCTTATCTCTTTCTCAATTGTAGCTACAGGAGTCCGGGAAGCAACATCGATCACCCCGCGCCACAGGTACCCTTCCGGATCAATTAATTCAGGTACACTACTGGGATTTGACACAGGTCCCCAGCGATAATTTTTCCATTCACTTGTTAATGTTAAATGTAATCCAATATCCATTTCAGGGTGTTTCTTATACCAATCTGCTATATCATTGAACCAGGGACAAGGTACCATAGCTGCTGCTGATTGAATTTGATCATTTAATAGATAGGGGATTACAGCTTCATTCGCTTCCGAGCACATACCAATATCATCAGCATGAAGCATGACTACTTTACTATCAACTGGGTAACCCAGTTTTTCTGCCCAATTTTTACCATCCAATTGCGGAACATTTACACTATTGGTTTTATTATCGCAGGATGCCAATAGTAACAGACTAAATAGAATAAGTGGAATCTTTCCCATAATCTTATTCTACATTTCTCAGGTGCTTGATAAAAAACTTATCCATGTAATACTGCGCATACTCATTTACCGGTACCGCCGCATCCATCGTATGGGGCCAACCTTTTAATCTGTGATAATTATGGGGTACATCTGCAGCAATTAATGTTTCATTCAATACATCAGCTTGATTTACAGGTACTAATTCGTCCAACGTGCCAATAAAAGTCATCGTAGGTGGATCATCCGGTGTCACAAAATGCACCGGTGATGCCATAAGATACTTTTCTGGATCATTTTTATAATCTAACCCTAGAAAATATTTTGGTTCATCACGACTGATGGAATATTCAGTGGTCAGATCAGTTGGACCATAAAAATTCACTATTGCATTAACCTGTGGACTAGCGCCATTATTATTACAATTACCTGGGCCATATGGTCCTCCTATCGTATAACCAGCCAGCAAAGCTAAATGACCTCCCGCTGATCCACCTACCAAGGCCACATTGCTGGAATCAATACCATATTCAGACCCATTAGCTTTGAGCCATTCTATACCACAGAGCACATCTTCCAGGGCTGCAGGAAATTTTGCTTCTTGGGCAAACCGATATGATAAAGATGCAGTGATATAGCCTTTTTCAGCATAGGATAATAAGTATATTAGATAATCCATCTTATTACCCCCCGTCCAGCTACCACCATGTATAAAGATTATTAGTGGAGCGGGATCAAGAATATTTTTCTTTCGATAAATATCAAGAAAAAGCATTCTTTCTTCTGTTTCCTTAAAACCAATATCTCCGAATACCTCAATATGCTCAGGTATATCTGGTTTGGTATCTACCAGTTTCACACAACCAAGCATTAAGGCCCCTTTTAAAAAAGTATTATTAAAATAACCACGCGGTGGTTCGGGATCTTCACCAGCTTTGACAACGCCACGGGAGAAAGCTATTAAGACCATGACTGAAACGAAAAATATTTTATTTTTCATTCTCTAATTGAGTGGTATATAAATTTTAAATGACAATTGCGGGAATGGCACAATGCCATTATCATTTAATCGGTCCCGGTATGCCAATGCAAAGCCCCTTCCCACTGCCGTTCCTAACCCCGCACCAAACAGAACATCACTTAAATAATGTTTATTATCATTGATTCTACTGGTTGCAACCAATACAGCCAAACAATATGCAGCGATACCCATTTGGTCACCATATAGCTCATTCACAATTGTAGCGATTGTAAAACTATGCGAAGTGTGTCCCGATGGAAATGACTTACAACAACTACCATTTGGACGTTTACGACCAAACCCCCTTTTCATTGTTTCGGTTAAAATTCCATTTGTGACCATAGCCAATGTTGAAAATTCCATTTTTTCAGACAATTTATCTTTTTCCCCATTATCTAATGATGTAGCCAATATTGATGACCATAATAACCAGTGTCCCCAGCGGCCACCATACATATCTCCAAAATGAGAAATATCATCTGATAACAATCCTTTTGTCTGCGCATACGATTTCACCTGGTGATCCACTTTTGTTGCAGCTAACGCTGCTAAGGCGGCTGACCCAAGAATTAATTGGTTAGACTGATTGGATAATATTTTACTGCTAGATTCCGTAAAATAGCCCAAAATACTATCGTCGCTTCCCCCATTGATTATACCAAAGATAATGAAGAGGGATATCCATTTATGCTGGTTCATATGCAACTAAAAAATTAGATAAATGATAATCATGGCCCCCATGGCAACTAAGGCAAACGGTTTAAGGTTAATTTCTTTCCCACTTTTCTTGTCATCCAGAGTTACTTCTGATTTGGGCAAATTGTATACCCAGTATGCAATCGCAAGAAAATAAAGAATGAACAATAATTTTGCTATGGTCAGATCAATGCCCATTAGTATATCTCTCAAGAACTGGCCTGGCCCGCGAAAAAAGTTTGCAATTGTATCCGCAATAGAAACGGAGATAGAAAAAGTAATAGTTAGAATCTTAATCATACCTGTATACAAGACCTTTTAATTTTTCATCTGGTTCCTGTTTGGTATACAAACTGACTACAATTGTAAGCGTTAGTGAAAGAATAAATGACCACAACGCAACATAGAGAAATGGTTCTGAAACTTGGAATAAGGGTATTGTCGCATTATTGTTTACCCACATCAATAAAGCGGAGAAAGCAATGCCACCAATCAAACCAGCTAAGGCCCCTGGGCCAGTAGCACGTTTCCAAAGAACGCCCAAAACGATAATAGCAAGACTTGGTCCCTGGAAAAATGAGAGTAATGTTTGTGCCAGGTCATATATACTTTCAAATCGTGTTGCAAAACGGGCAACATAAATTGCGACCAGAATAAACACAACTGTGAATAGCCTGCCAATAAATAGATAATGGATATCATCTGCCACTGGGCGAATAAATTTTTTATATAAGTCTGTTGTCCATACAGTTGCCGCTGAGTTGAGGTATGTATCAACACTGGACATCAATCCTGCGAGAAATGCTGCAAAGAATATTCCCAGCAGACCTGTGGGCATAATATCTTTTATCAACGTTGCCATCGCTTTATCAGCATCGGCAATGGCAGGATTATGTGCCAAAGCAATAATGCCCGGTATGACCATAGCGAAAGGAATTAATATTTTTAACAAAGCACCAAAAATATAGGATGCTTTGGCATCGGCCATGGAACGAGCACCCAAAGAACGCTGTACGATGGCCTGGTTACCAATCCAGTACGCATTTGCCAGCACAAAACCCAGCCCAAAAAGTATTCCTGACCAGGGGTGCGGCGTTTTTGTATCTACTGGTAGTACCAGAGAAAAATGGTCTTTCGTTCGTTCTCCCATGGCACCTATTATATCGGCAAATTCAGTAACACCACCAAGTTTGTAGATACCAAAAAACAATACAAATAGTGATCCACCCAGCATTACAATGCATTGAATAACATCTGTATATACTACAGCCCGGAGGCCACCTAAAAAGGTATATACACCAATAATGAGCCCCATGAGCACAATAGAATAAAAAATATCCCAATCTGGTTCACGGGCCCGGTGCATATTTGATTCCCCCCATGAGGAACTAACTTCTTCCTTTGAAAAATACACCAAAGGTTTGTCCTGAAATAATTGTTGGTAATCGGCAGTTGTGAAAGCACTATTATCAATAAAAATTATAATAGGGTTGCGGTCATTTGCCTTTTGTACTGCATCGTCTATTGTGCCAGAATATATAAAATCATATTTTTTTGCACTCGTTGCATGAGCAATGTTTTTAACAATAGTCTTTTCATCGCTGATCACTAATATTTTTGGATTGAGATCCAGCAAAACATTCAGCATAACCGCAGAAGCATATAATATAATTCCCAGACTGATGGGCATATAAATACCCCAGATCAATGCCGAAGTGGTCTGTACTGATGAATTATAGCGTGCCCCCAGCCATTCGGGAATGGTGGCAACTTTACGTTTCCAAAACATTGGTATAAATAAGAATGCCCCGATTATCATCACCGGAACACTACCTAACCAATCATAGTTTCCCAGGACAATTCCATACAAATATGCAGATCCCGCAATACCTACCATATCCACTGCACCTATATCAGAAACAACCAACGACATGCCAATGGCCCACCAGGGAAGTGATCTTCCAGCCAGGAAATAATCTTTACCAGATTTTATTTTACGACCTATATAGGCACCAAAGGCTACCGTGCCGATCAAGTACACTATAATGATCGTATAATCTATTGGACTAAGAACCATTGTTATAGTAATCTAATAGTAAGAATTATAATTTAATTATCTGTAACTATAATAAAACTAGGTAAAAGGATATAATGATGAAAGCATTGCTGTGTAAGGAATTTACTGCAGTTGAAAATCTCACTTGGGAAGATGTGCCAGATCCATATCCTCAAGATGGTGAAGTTATAATTGAAATCAAAGCTGCTGCTTTGAACTTTCCTGATTACTTGATTGTCCAGGGACTTTATCAATTCAAACCACCCCTGCCCTTTTCTCCCGGGTCTGAAGGTGCCGGTACAATCAGTGCTGTCGGAAAAAATGTAACAGAGTATAAAGTTGGCGATAGAGTTTCATTTATGAGTGGCTGGGGAGCTTTTTGTGAAAAAATCGCTGTAAATCAAAAACAAGTTATCAAAATACCTGATACAATTACATTTGACCTAGCCGCTGCAACGCAAATAGCTTATGGCACTAGTTACCATGCATTGATTCAAAGAGGTAATTTGACAGAGAATGACGAAATCCTAATTCTAGGAGCTTCAGGCGGTGTTGGTTTGGCAGCCTTAGATATTGCTAAAGCTTTCAATGCCCGGGTTGTTGCAGGTATTTCATCCGAAGAAAAGGCTGTGGTCTGCAGAAATTACGGTGCAGACGATGTCGTAATATATGGTACAGAAAAATTGGATACAGAAGGACAAAAAGCCCTTTCTGCTCAATTCAAAGAAAAAAGCCAAAAAGGCGGTTATGATATAATTTATGACCCCATTGGAGATTGCTACGCCGAGCCAGCACTTCGTACTATTAATTGGAAAGGTAGATATTTGGTGATCGGGTTTGCCGCAGGCGAAATACCAAGAATTCCCCTTAACCTTGCTTTGCTAAAGGGATGTGCAGTAATCGGCGTATTCTGGGGCTCATTCACAAGTCATGAGCCACAACAAAATGTAAAGAACATCATTGAAATCGGAAAATTAATTGCAATCGGAAAAATCAATCCATTCATTTCAAAATCAATACCAATGGAATTGGCCAAAGATGCTATAAAGATGATCGGAGAACGAAAAGTAGTTGGCAAAGTCGTATTGGTTAATAATTAAATACGAACTGTTTGGATAATTAAAGTCTTTAATTTCCCCACTAATTGATAATTAACTAACTATAAATAAAATCCCATAAATATTGATTCATTATTACGATCTAATTCTTGCATTCCATATTTACGATAAAAGTTAAATGCCCGGTCATTCTTAGAACTCAGCTCCAAATGCACCCCGGAAATTTTATTGTATCTTAAATAATCAATAAAGCGATCCATCATCAATTTTCCCTGACCCTTGCCCTGTGCTCGCGATAATAGATCGATATGCAGGTGGGCTGGAAAACCTGGAAATAATCGTTGCAACTCAGGTTGAAAAAGAAGATTTGTTATTTTTTCTGTCTTATTCCAGGTATCGGGATCACCAGTAGGCTTCTTGTAATCAACACGAATTTTGGGCAGCCATTCACTATGCATCCATTGGTAATATGTTTGCGAGTCCAAAACCCCCATTATGTAGCCGCAGGGGCCTTGATCATCTTCCAAAATAAATACAGATTGAGGTTCAAATTCCATATAGGGTCCAACATAGATATGCCCCAATACTAATGGATCAGAAAACAAATGGGTTGCATCTTGGCCAGAATTACCGGTTTTTAGACAGATCTCATAAACTGCACTGGTATCGGCAGATTTATAAGAACGAATAGAAAAATCAGACATGCTCCATTGTAATACCTATTCGATGGCCAATAATTCAACCTCAAATAAAAGGGTGCTATTTGGCGGTATTCTATCACCTGAGCCACGTGTACCATAGCCCAATTTTGAAGGTATAGTCAATTCCCATTTAGATCCAACCTGCATTAATAACAATGCTTCAGTCCAGCCTTTAATCACACCGGAAACAGTAAAGGATGTCGGCTGTCCGCGATCATAAGAACTATCAAATATGGTCCCATCGGCTAATGAACCCTTGTAATGCACTTTTACTTTATCAGTTGTTAATGGACTAGGCCCGTCTCCCGGTGTAATAACTTTATATTGCAAGCCACTTGGTAAAGATACAACGCCTTCCTTTGATGCGCTTTCCGCAAGATAAGACTCTTCTGCTACTGCTGCTTCTTGTGCTTTCCGTTGTGCTATCTCACGCTGTTTTTGCTGGAACTCTTGACGAAAATTTATCAATGTTGATTGTATTTCCTCATCAGTTAAGGCGGTTTCTTTATCAGAGAAGGCGTCACTCAAACCCCTAGCCATTACATCAGGGTTTATATCCATTTCCTGTAAGCGGAATGATTTTCCAATATCAACGCCCACACTATAACTCACAGTGTCCATATAATCTGTCAACTGTGGTGTCTCAACTACCTTTTCACTGCTTGTACATGATATAGCTATCATTAGCAACACTATAAAAATACCAATCAGGTTTTTCATTTAATCAGTTGTCCTTTCTAGTTCATCGTTTTCATTAGGTTTAAATCGATATTTCAATACAGTCCATACAATCCAAAAATTAAGCACGGACGTTAACAAAAAAGCCATTATAGCCTGCACGGAAAAATACCCCCCCGTTTGGGCAAACAAAACATAGGCACCTATATTAGCAACACCGAACAACAGCCATGATAAAGTGCTGACCCCACTTGGATCGTGGGTTTTCCAAAGTTTTACCAATTGTATTAATGCAGCGCCAGGCAATACTACTGCAGGCATCCATGTTAAAAATTCAATCATTATTATTATCCAAAAGTTATCTTAAGGTTGATTGCTGAATGTAAAGGTAAACTTATTTGGTCGCTTTATTTATTTTGCACCAATTGTACAGCAGTACCGTAAACTAACAATTCAGCTGAACCTTGCATTATCATTGATGTCTGAAAGCGTATTCCTACAACCGCATCAGCATTCAATTCTTTTGCACGATCCAACATGCGCTGCAAGGCCTGTTCCCTGGATTCTGCCATCATACCCGTATATTCAGTGATTTCGCCACCTACTAGACTCCTCAATCCTGCAGAAATATCTTTTCCCAAATGACGAGCCCTTATCGTATTGCCAATTACAGAACCTAAAGACTCCGTTATAGTATAACCTGCGATAGTATCAGTTGTTACTATCTTCATTTATCAATCCCCCGAAATGATTCGTCTTTTTTTGCCACTCTTTCTTCCTGGATGATACTGTATAGTAAAATAAATACACCAATAACTACAGCCATAAGCGCGAGACCAAGAAGTGGATTATTGAACACCAGTGCCATGATCTTACCAATAAAGACCAAAATAAACACCACAGCGCCACCAAGGATAAGGTAAATACCTGTTTGTTTCATGATGAACCTCTAATGATAATATTTTTCAACTAAAATAGTGCATTTCAACTAATCAGAAGATAAACTATTGCCTAATGAAATCATTTTAAAATATTTACTTATGTTTGATACTGATTTTTCGATCCGTTCCTTTCGCGGTGGGTACGATGATAATTTCACCTACTTGGTTACCTGCATGCAAACTGGTATTCAATTCATGGTGGATGCTGCTGTTCCAGTGAAAACTATAGAAGCGCATATTAGCAACCAGTTAGACGCTATTTTAATCACCCACACTCATGGAGATCACACCGCTTATTTGACCCAATTCCTTAATCACTATCCAAAAGCAAAATATATCGGTTACAAGGAATTGATCCATTTTACGCCAACTGATCTATTTCACCCGGTTGATGATAAGGATAGGCTTATATTGGGGCATATTAATATTGATGTAATGCATACACCTGGGCATTTCCCCGACTCTGTCTGCTATAAAATGGGTAATATTCTTTTTACTGGAGACACACTTTTCGTGGGCCGAACAGGCCGGACTGTTAACTCCTATGCAGATACACGGGAATTATATCATAGTGTATATGATAAGATTTTATCATTACCCGGTGATATACTAATTTATCCCGGCCATGATTATGGTAAACAACCAACCATTAGTATCGATGAAAATGTGCGCATCAGTCCATTGCTCCAGGCAAAGGATGAAGAAGATTTTATAACCCGGATGGCGGATTATGAAACCAACCGTTAACCTAGATAAAAGTGGAGGAATACCAATGAAAAAATATCTTAGTGGATTCATTACAGGCACTCTGGCAACCATATGCATATTTATTTTCCTGGGAGCTAGCCAAATAGAGGACGACTCCTTGAAAGTCATGCTAGGTCGAATTGATGCTTATCTTAGCGGTGACACAACCATTGGTCCCAGTGGTCGTTACCAGTTGCAGAGTTTTAGTATCGATCGTACGCACTGGCATTACCTACTGGATACAACTACTGGAGAATTGTATCGTATGGAGCCCAGTCGCACGCCGTCTAATGCCAGATGGGTTTTAACCGCTAAACCAAATTTCAAAAAATAATGGCATTGGGGATGAGAATATTTCTAACAATTATACTCACATTGTCGCTCTTTTTGCTGGTTACTTGCGAAGATAACCCTGAATGTGCTAGTTGCGGAGGCGGTTTATTGGAAGGTTTTTTATTCAAGAAAGTAACCCAGGACGACTTGGCTGAGATTGGTAATATTGAAGGAATGAATATTGGAATTTGTATCAGGTATCAATTGCTAGGACTAACTGATGAAGAATTTGATTTAGAAACAATTGCTATTGTAGATGATTGCTGCTGTGACTAATAAAGAACGATGATACTTAACTATCACCAGGAATCAGAGTCCCCAAGGATTGCGGTAATCGGACTTCACGGCTGGACTGGGTCAGAACATTCAATGGTACCTGTAGCGAGGGCCATGAGAATTCAATCTGCGAAATGGTATATTCCACGGGCACCCTATAAAGCCAGCGCGGGCCAAGGGCACACTTGGTTTAGCGGTTCGCCTGAGAAGGGTTGGAAGGTAAAGAAAACTTTTAACTTATTGGATACACTTATTAAACAAGTAATGAATGATGGGTTCGATCCGGATAATATAATCTTATTAGGGTTTTCCATGGGTGGCAGCCTGTCATTACGCTACGGATTAGGAATGCAGTGCCAACTGCGCGGTATCATTCCTGTGGCAGCCTGGGTAAGAGAACCAGAAGAACTGATTAACTCTGCTTCAATGGAAAGTAAACATACCCCCATTCTAATGATACACGGCAAGGATGATTCTGTGGTAGATCATAAAAAAAGCATCACCGTAGCCGCAGAAATGAAAAATAATGGATTTTCTATACATTTAGAGATTGTTAACGGGGGACATATAATTGGCATTTACGCCACTAATTTGATCAAACAGTTTATCAAAACTGGTAGATTAGAAAATTTAGATTTAGCATCATAAAAAAATAATTGCAAATGGACCAAAACAGCATACACCCCCTATTGGATGCTAATAAACAGCAGCAGGCAAAAAAATACGAAAAGGAAAACCGATTGATTGGCCTTTGCGGGTCCTTTTTATCATTTGCATTTATTCTAGTTTTTTATTTCAGTGGATTTAGTCATTCCCTGGCTAATCTGAATATTTCCTTTATCTGGGCATTTCTGTTCTATTTAGTAGTTTTTCTATTCCTAACCACCATAATTGGATTGCCATTAGGTTATTATTCTGGCTATATCCATGAACACAAGTGGGGCTTCTCTAATTACACCCCAAAAACCTGGGCCATCGATCAACTAAAGTCGTTTGTTGTGAGCCTAGTGTTATTACCGTTGCTGTTAGGCTTACTGTTTTGGGTATTTGCTGAATTCCCTGATACATGGTGGCTCGTAGCCGGGATTGCGACCACTCTGGTTTCAATAGTATTTGTAACTCTGTTTCCAGTAGTCATACTCCCGATCTTCAATAAATATGATCCAATTGAAGATGAAAAATTAACCAGCCAGCTATCTGAGATCTTGAACAAAGCTGGTCTAAGGCCCAGTGGATTTTTCAAGCAAGATATGAGTCGTCAGACAAAAAAAGAGAATGCATTTCTAGCTGGCATGGGTAAAACCAGAAGGGTGGTCATTGCAGATAATTTGCTGACGCATATGAGCCTGCCTGAAATAACATCTGTCATTGCACATGAAGTTGGCCATTACCGTTTTTCTCATTTACCAAAAAATATCGTTATCGGCACCATTCAACAACTGATCACGTTCTATTTACTCAATATAATTATGAAAACACTCTTTCCTGAGTTTCTAACTTCCAATACAGAAAATCTTGCTCTTTTCCCCATATTTGGTCTGATCATGGGTCTATTATCAGGCCTACTGTTTGGGCCCTTAAATAATTTACTATCTCGTTTTTTTGAACGGCAGGCAGATCAAACATCGCTGGAACTATTTCCAGATAAAGATGCTTTCCAAAAAGCAATGGCTGGTCTGGCAAACAGGAATTTGTCCAACGCCTACCCAGAGTGGTGGGTCAAATTGCTATATTATTCTCACCCGCCTATTGGAGAGCGCCTAGCCTTTGCAGAAAACTATGCGCTACCAGAAACCAATTAATTATACTATCCGGACTAGTTGACTATTAGCCCGGCCGTACGTTGATGGCCTTATCTCCCTTGTGATCGTAATCTGTATCAAAGGCCACTTGCTGTCCGGCCCGTAAACCAAATTTCTGCAACTTTGGCCCTAGACCAGATACATGGACAAAATAATCATCACCATCATCGCCGGTAATAAATCCAAACCCACGATTCCGATCATATTCTTTAACAGTACCTGTCATGCGCATGCTCGTTTTATCATACGCTTAATTTCGTAAAAATTTCTACCACAAGCACTTTCTTATAGTGTAAATTATTTACGAGTAATTTACTAGTTTTGAACAAGGACATATATAAATGAAATCATATTTATCGCCAAAAAAACAACGGTTTGTTGACTTTATACAAACTTTTACTGATAGTCATGGTTGTCCACCAACATTCGCTGAAATAATGGATGGGTTGCATATTAAATCCCCTGGCACAGTAAACTGGTACGTGAAAGAACTGGAACGGGCTGGTGTGCTGAAACGGAGCAAAGGTTACTCTGGAAAAAGGGCCTTGATCATAAATCCTGTGATTATAAGCGATGATATAACTATACCCTTTTTTGAATCGAGTGTAGCGGCAGGTATCCCTGCTTTGGCAGATGACCATGTGGCCATGCGTTTGAATCTAAACCAGCATTTGGTCAAGAATCCCACCACCACCTTTTCCGTCCGTGTCAAGGGAGATTCTATGATGGGGGCTACTATCTATGATGGCGATCTATTGATCGTAGATCGATCTCTCGTTCCAAAAGACAGCGATATTGCGATCTGTATTGTTGATGGTGAATTCACTGTCAAGCGACTGCAATTACAAGATGGCACCATTTTACTTCTACCGGAAAATCCAGATTATCCACCAATAGCAGTAGACGAAAGTAATGATTTTCAGATCTGGGGCATTGTAACTCATGTCATTCACCAATCTCGATAATCAAATATCCAAATTATGGACCGCTCCGTTTTTCATGTCCGGTTGCAAAACTTTGAAGTGCAAGCTGAGCGCATCTTGGACGCCAGTCTGCGCACCCGACCCATTGCCGTAATATCATCGCACCATCAAAATGGTACGATTATAGCCTTATCAACAGAAGCAGAAGCAGAAGGCTTATGCCAAGGGATGAAAGTGTCTTTGGCACGTAAGATCGGCCACAGTGCACTACTCATGCCTTATAACAGTACACTGTATGCCCGGATGCACCATTACGTTACACGCATTGTCACCAACTATTCGCCCTTGGTAGAACCAACAGTATTTGGCCAATATTATCTAGACATGAGTGGCATGGAAGCGATCCACCGTAGCAGAACACAGGCTGGTTATCATATTTCCAATGATATTCATGGCAAAGCAGGACTAGCCGGACAAATCGGTATCAGTGCCAATAAACTGGTCAGCCATATTGCTACAATAGTAACTCCGGAAAAAATTCACAAGGTCAACGTCGGAGATGAATCAAAATTTCTGGCACCACTTACAGCAGAAGTACTCCCTACGGTCCGCGAACAGTCCATACAAAAATTGGTCCGTTTCTTACACTTGAAAGAAGTGCAACACATTCAAAATATTGTAACTAATGAGACCGTCAGTTTGGTATTATTTCGAAAATATCATGTGCAACTGGCCAGGGAAGCTTGGGGTAAAGATACATCCATGGTAACACCACCTACGCAAAAAGACCATATTGTGGAACAAGTTATTCTGAAACAAGACACCAACGATGAAACGCAATTGCGAGCGGTAACAAAACACCTGGCAGAACAAGTGGCTTTCCGCCTGCGATACAAACAACAGGTTGCGCGATCTATAACCGTAGCAGTTCATTACATAGATGGATACCAGTTTAATAAAACAGATACAGCTACTCAGAATGATAATCATACAATAAGTACGCTTTGCCTAGACCTGCTGCAACGCGCTAACCGGCGGCGCAACCGTATTCGCGCCGTTGTTATCGATGCTACCAATATGAAACCGATCGCAAACCAGTTAATGCTATTCAGAAACAATGGTGTAAATAATCGAGCACTGGCCAGTGCTATGGATACTGTGCGCACTAAATACGGATTTGACAGTATTCAATCAGCAGCACATTTAAACATTACCAGATAGAAACCAACGACTATGTTCACCCATCTAAACGCACATTCGATCTATTCGAAGATGCGCGGTACTATACCATTAATGAAACTTATTACTAGAGCCAAGGATCTCCATATGAGCCATATGGCACTGACAGAGGTAAATGGTCTGTGGGGATTTATTCGTTTTGTACAATTGGCTAAGGAACAGGGTATAAAACCTATTGCCGGCACGAATTTGGTCACGGCAATGGATGATATTATCCTGCTTGTAGAAAATCAAACTGGTTACGAAAATATGTGTCGGATCATTTCTCGTGTTCATAATGATCCAGATGTATCAATCTCAAACCTGCTCAGGCCACTGTACAGTGGCCTGTTTATTTTGGCACATCAGAACAATGTGCTGCAATCATTAGCTACATTCATACCAAACAGCCATCTGTTTGTGGAATTACGACCCAGCATTACGGAAGCGGAAGCGCGGATACTGGCTAATACATATCAATTAGAGATCATTGCCTCTGGCGATGTGTATTTTATGAGTAAAGAAGATTACCATACTCACCGTATACTGCGTGCCATCGACCGTAATACCACTTTATCGCAGTTACCCCCTGATAACACCAAAGATCAACGACACTTTTTTCGATCAGAAAAAGAAATGATTGATCTATTCCCCAGCAGTATGGCGGCCATTAACAACAGCCAATATTTAGCTGAACGTTGTAAAACAGATTGGACATATAGCAATACAATCTTTCCCAATCTGTCGTTGAAAAACACCCATCGCGCAAATAAAACGCTACGTAGTCTGGTTACAACTGGTGCTCAGGAACGCTACGGTAATATTAACGGATCGTTAAAGAAACGCATTAACTATGAATTATCCCTAATCATACAAAAAGGATTTGCACCTTATTTCCTTATCGTTAGGGACATTGTTCAACAAACTAAATCCACTATTGGTCGCGGGTCCGGTGCTGCATCTGTTGTAAGCTATTGTCTATACATTACACAGGTAGATCCCCTACGCTACAATCTGAAATTTGAACGTTTTATTCATCCAGAACGAATAAATATGCCCGATATTGATATTGATTTCCCCTGGGATGAGCGCGATAAAATCCTAGATTATATTTTTAATAAATACGGTACTGAACGAAGCGCCATGGTATCGAGCCAGGTATTTATGCAGCCGCGATCATCAATCCGTGAAGTAAGTAAGGTCTATGGCCTGGCAGAAGAAGAGATCAAGGCCATAACCAAACGAATTGGTTATTACAGTCGCCGATCTGAACTGGTAAAATGGGTGCAAAACGATAGACGATTTAAGAATTTGAACTTAGATGACACGCTCATGGAAATACTGAAACATAGTGAAAAAGTTATGGGTGCTTTTCGACTGTCTTCAGTGCACCCTGGCGGTGTGATCATTGTTCCAGATGAAATACGCAAATATGTACCTGTCCTTACGGCACCTAAGGGTGTTCAAATTGTGGAATGGGAAAAAGACCAGGTCGAAGATTCCGGATTATTAAAAATTGATATTCTGGGTAACCGCTCTTTGGCAGTAGTCCGCGACACACTAAAACAGGTGGGACTCTACCGCAATAAATACATGGACTACCATAAAATTCAGCCAGTCGATGATCTCAAGACCGCGGAATTAATGAAAGCGGGGCGCACCATGGGCGTTTTTTACATTGAGAGTCCTGCCACACGGCAATTATTAACAAAAGCAGGCAAAGTGGATTTTGAGCACGTAGTTATTTATTCATCAATTATTCGGCCAGCAGCAAACCGCTACACCAACTTGATGCTGAATCGAATTCACGGGCAGCCCTGGAAAATTTTACATCAAGATTTAGAATGTCTTAGAGAGAGCTATGGTATTATGGTTTATGAGGAGCAGGTATCTACAGTAGCACGAAAAATAGCCGGATTCAGTTACGCCGAATCTGATTACCTTCGCAAGGTTATTTCCAAACCGGCATTAGAGCATGTAATTCCCCGCTGGAAAAGGAAATTTATATCTGGGGCGGTCAATCGTGGATATACCACCAAACTAGCACAAACATTGTGGGAAATGATTCAATCATTTTCTGGATATTCATTCTGCAAACCTCACTCTGCATCTTACGCTATGTTATCTTTCACTTGCGCATACTTAAAGGCTCATTTCCCGGCAGAATTCCTAGCAGCAGTAATTACAAACCAAGGCGGTTTCTATAACCCTTATGCCTATCTCAGTGAGGCAAGAAGGTTTGGTATTCGCATTATGCCACCGCACATCAATCGTAGTTTTCGAGAATATAGAGGTCGAAAAGATCGTATCCGCATGGGGTTCATGGCCATTTGCAACCTGCAAGCCAAAGCTATCAATACAATACTCAATGAACGAAAAAGCGGCGATTTCGCATCTCTTGCTGATTTTCTCGCTCGGGTAGATATCGATCTATCTGATGCTATGGCCTTAACCAACGCCGGTTGTTTTGCGGAATTAGAACCAGAAATTACACATAAAGACATTGCTTTTCGTACGGCCCACTTCTATCTGCAAAACGAAAACAGAGAACCGCTTACAGTGCCTATACTCACGGGCAATTTATCCCGTCAAGAGAAACGAAAACTAGAAATAGACACTTTCGGATTCCCCATATCAGAACATCCGCTACTAAATTATTTACCATATTTGGGAACGCATATAAAAAAAGCAAAGGATATCCATCTTTACAAAGGAAAGACCATTGCTCTGGTTGGCATAGCGATTACCCGAAAGATCACAGCTACCCGCAATCGTCAACCTATGGAATTCGTGACCTTCGAAGATGAGACAGACTTATATGAATGCGTTATGTTTCCTGAAGCATATGAAACATTTGGTGATTTATTAAACTGGGAAACACTATTTCTAATTCAAGGCAAAGTAGAAGAAACATACAGTGTCTACACTGTAACAATAGAAAAGCTGATCAGTTTAACACAAATGATAAAGAAAATAAAAGCAACAAATACTGTATTAACTGAAAGACTGTCGCAATAATTCTAAACTCTTGGGAACGCCTGTATTGGCGTCTTCTTTTCCTTCAAACTCCAGTGAGATATAACCTTGATAATTGGCCTTTTTGAGAATTTGTGCGATACGCGGATAATCCAAGTCCAATGTATACCATTCCCCTCCACCATAATAAGTCTTGGCCTGAACAAATACAGTCTGCGTTGCAATCTGTTCCAGTTTATTATAGGGATCCTCTAGAAAATTACCTGTATCCATCAACACTCCAAGCCAGGGAGAATCGATAGCATTTACAATCCGCAATAGGCCTTCCGGAGAACGAGTTAGTCCCCAGTGATTTTCCAGTGCTAAAACAACGCCTGCTTTTTCCGCAGCTGGCAGACATTCCATGATTGATTCAATGCACCAGTTGAACCCATCATCCTCCGTAAACCCTGGAAGCACTGGTTCTATACCACGATTAGCCATGAGTTCATCAAATGATTTTATAGTATTCCAGCGTCCAGAATTAAGTCGGATATAAGAAATACCTAAGTCATGGGCAATATCAATACAGTGCCGTGTATGTTCAATATTTTTGTCTCTTCCCGCCTTGTCAGGATCAACAAAATCCTGATGAATCGATAAACAAATTAATTCTATACCATTGTCTTCAGCTTGTCTTCGTAGAGAGGTTAAATACTCTGGTGTTTCATTATCCATTTGGACATGGAGAACATCCACTCCATCTGCTCCAAGATTAGCTGCATGGTCAATCACTTCCTGAACAGTTACTTTTGGTTCACGAAAATGCCAGTATGAATAGGTAGCTATTGCAAATTTATATTTAGGTCTCATAATACTATTCCCACAGGATTTTAATAAAGATCCAGCAAATGGAAGCAGTGCTGCTGTACTAAGAAAATTTCTGCGATCCATTAATTTTTCCGGTCAGCAAAACGGTAGTCATCCTCACCAAATATTTCTTGACAGTTAATAATTTCACCATCTTCCCGCGTATAACACTCTTCAGTAATCAACTCACCATTTCTGAAGTCAACTTCACTCATAACGTTACCTTGCTCTCCTCGTTCACCCCTGTTCATATAATACCATATCCAGGGACCATCTTTTTTATCATTCTTATATAAACCCTTGAATGCTATCTCATCCTTACGATAATAATCGACCCATTCACCAACTCGTAAGCCTTTGGCAAACTCACGCACACCACTAATCTCACCATCTGGGAAATAACGAAACCACTTGCCATGTTTCATTCTATTTTTATAGCTGGCCTCTTCCTTTAGCTGGCCATTCTCATAATATTCATATTCAAAGGTATCGTATAAAACACCCATACGCCACTCTTCAAACCGTTGGTAGCCCCTTTCATCCCAAAAAGCCCACAAGAGATGTTTTTTACCTTCTTCGTAATAACCCTCCACTTTTTGCCCTTCATCAATATACCATTCTCTATAATCACCATGCTTCAAATTATTCTCATAATTGGTTTCAGTTGCAGCTTCAAAGGTTGAATCATAAAAAACGTACCAGGCGCCTGTCTTTTTACCACCATCATATACAGATATAGTTGAGTCTTCTCCTTCTTCAAAATAGGTATACCATTTTTGGTCACGCTTGCCATTTTCTAAGAAAACTGCGTCAGCTTTCTTTTTATCATTGTCATAATATTCATAAATGAAACCATCGATAATTGAATCAGCATCATACACTTCATATTTTATTACTGAGTCGTTTCGCACATATGTCCATAATGCTGACATCAAATCATATTCATAGTAACCTCTTTGTACAAGTTCTTTTTTAATCGTCCATTCTTCATATAAACCATATTTTTTCCCCATCGAATACGTAGTAAGATATTGTATACGTTCATTATCAAAAAGCTGTCTCCACTCACCATCACGATAATATTCAGTAAATGCAGGTTCTTCCATCATATTGCCGTTATCGTAGTATTTATAAAAATACTTTAATTTTGCAATTCCCATATCATAATACTCGTATGATTCCTGTCTACCCCCCAAGTCAGGGTCAAACGTAATCCAAACACCATGCTTGAGATCATCTGAATATTCACCCTCTTTAATGATTCTGCCTTCCTCATCCCAAAGGGTATAAGGTCCATTTGCTTTACCAGAAAAATAACTTGACCTTTCTTTCTTTTTCCCGCTGGGGTACCAGGTTAACCAATCACCTGCTTTTAGCCCCATTTCATATTCTCCTTTAGTAACTTTTCGCCCTAAACTATCGTAGGACATGAAACCACCATCAAGCTTACCCTGCTTATAAGCAGTCTTCACCTTTACCTCTCCATTTAGATACCATTCTTTGGATGGCCCATCAAGTAAATCATTCACATACCCTTGCTTCCGGAGTATCTGACCAGACTCTGTATAATCTGCGAATTTACCATCCAGTTTATCGTCTTTGTATGTTCGTATGTGTTTCTTCTGCCCATTCTCATAATATCCAGTAAACTTTCCATCCTTCAATCCTTTTTTATAAGAGATCTTTTCAATCAGCTGACCATTAGGGTAATGTAAATCAGCATATTCTGATACAAGCGAATCCATGTCCCAGAATTGATAATACACATCGCCATTTTTTTCATAGGTAATCCATTCATCATTTCTCTTCCCAGTTTCATAAACTTCAATCTTTTTTGTTGTTCCATCTTCTCTTACAAACTTCCATTTACCCATGGGTTTATTTTCTTCATACC
>FAXC01000113.1_pt1 | contig 38075 bp, 29 predicted proteins | sample 734421 | NCBI WGS metagenome assembly FAXC01 (sample SAMEA3597868, study PRJEB11362) | hydrothermal vent metagenome | biome: marine hydrothermal vent biome; feature: marine hydrothermal vent; material: ocean water | place: Atlantic Ocean | collected 2010-09-19/2010-10-04 | reverse complement strand
TATAAACCGGCCCAGCAGCATATCCACTATAGTACCGATGAGGTATTAGCGAATGAAGTATATAGCGTTGCATTTGATAGTCGTCCCTATTATGGTGATAGTTCAATATGGATAGGCACCGGGGACGGTGTAGCACATTCATATGATTTAGATGGACAAAACTGGAAAATATATAGGGCAGAGTATGATCAGGATGAAGACTATGCCTACCCAAACCCGTTTTCGCCATACACCCATAATGTGATTGGTGGAGATGGTTACGTTCGTTTTCATACAAATGAATGGTCAGGTACAATTGTCATTGATCTTGATGTTTATAATTTTGCGATGGAAAAAGTATTTACAGGATCATTTAATAGACGGGATCCATCTTCTGGCGCGTTGAAATGGAATGGACGGGATATGGATGGTAGACTTGTCAATAATGGAGTCTATTTTGTTAAACTAAATTATCCTAAAAACCAAACCAGTAAACCTTCCCCCCATTGGGTAAAACTGATTGTGGTGAAGTAAATGCGTAAGTATTTAATTATTATAATAACATCATCATTGAGTATTGCAGCGGATTACGCTGGTTATTCGGGTTCCTTTTTGCGCATGGGTACATCAGCGAGATCTTTGGCAATGGGCAGCGGCTTTACAGCTGAAATTGACCAGGGATTTACTGCCTATCATAACCCGGCAGGTGTGGCGTTCCTTAATAAAAGGCAACTAGGTTTTTCATACCATGCATTAAATCTAGATCGTCGCTTGATGATGTCAAGTATTTCTACTGGCTTACCGCCTACTGCCGGTATGGGAGTGGCCTGGGTTAGCAGTGGCGTAGATAACATACAGGGTCGTTCAACTGCGGGTTCTAAAACACAAGTTTTATCAACCAGTGAAGATGCAATATTCATTAGTTTTGCTCAGCGGATAACGCCCTGGCTTGCGCTGGGTATAAATGTAAAGATTCTTAGCCACCAATTACCTATGAATGAGAGCCAATTAGCAGGTAAAGGGACTGGATTTGATATTGGTTTTATTGTACTTCCAGAAGAAAAATTGCGTTTTGCATTCATGGTTCAAGACCTAAATACCAATTACCAGTGGAATACTGGGGATGTATTTGAAGGAGAAGGGCGGGTATATAAAGAATCTTTTCCTACAATGTATCGCCTTGGTACAACATTTACTTTTCGACGTATTTATATTGTCGGTGATATTGGGGTCGTAGCAAACCAGGATGATATTCTAGGAATGACGATGAGATTTGGCGGAGAGTATCACCTTTCGGAAAACTATTTTATACGAGGCGGCTTCGGTAATTCCCGATTTTCGCTCGGCGCAGGTTTGAACTTTACCTTCCTTAATTTAAATGATGCATTCTTTGATTATGCGGTTGTAATTGAACCGCATTCTGTATCACAGGGCATGATTCATGTTTTTACCTATGCGTTTAATTTCTAGAGTTTTAATTAACACAGTCATACTGGTTCAAATAACATTTGGGTTAGGGACCCAGTTTTTGTCTGTACCATCCAATGCAATTGATCTGGCTTTTGGTTCCAGCCCACTTCTTGGTAAGCTTGCATTGAATAATCCTGCTCTACTCACTGCTGCTCCCCAAGGTATCAATATGCACATGTCCTACGGTTCCTGGCTAAGTAATGTTTCAGCCTCTTCGTTTGCATTGGCATCAAAATTAAACCGTGGGAATGTTGGTTTTCAATTGCGACATATGGGGCTTAATGATCTTGAACTTCGTACTACTACACCTACCGATCTTCCATTGGCAACATTTGGTTCTAGTGCCTTTGCTATAGATGGTGGTTATTCGAGATCTTTTGGTGGTCTTAAAGTTGGTGCTTCTTTGAGATACATATTTGTTCAGTTGCATACAGAAAAGATCACTGGTTATGCCGTTGATGCGGGTATCATACATTCGATTAGCAAAAATATTCAAGTGGGTGTTTCTGCATTAAATCTTGGCGTCATGGAACGATCAGCTACTTATAACCCATCTTTACCAACGCGTTTATTATCAGCAATATCTTATCGATTCACTAGACCCACGTGGGATCATACTGTTTGTTTTTCTGCGGAAAAATCCTCGTTTGTCAATGGGCCAATTTTTAGAGTTGCCAGTGAAACAAGATATAATAAGTTGGACATTCGTTTGGGATCTCATTTATCCGATAAGGTTACTGTTCTTTCAGGTGGTTTCGGAATTCGATTAGGAATATTGGAATTGCATTATGGTTTACAAGTCGGATCCCAGAATTTGGGCATACCACAAATGGTGGATTTATCATTAAGGTTTCCTTGATCAAGGTTGATCTATAGACACAATTTGAAAAAATAAATTGAATCAATTACGCAACTATTTCGTCTTGGCGGTACTTGTTCTATCTGCCTGTATTTTGTATATATTGAAATCAAAGCCAGACGAGCCTGCTCCAACTACAAGGATAGTTACTATACCGAAAATTGAAATTGAAATTGAAGAAGATGTTCGGGGCAATATTGTCATCATAATAGATGATTTTGGTTATAGAGATGATAATGTTTCAGAAGGTTTTCTATCTTTGGATGCAGACCTTACGTTTGCGATCATTCCAGGTCATCAAAATAGCAAAGTATTTGCGGCGAAGGCTGATCAGAATGGGTATGAGGTAATTGTGCACATGCCCATGGAATCCACAAATGAAACACGTGGTGAAAAAAATTATATGCTGACTACATCTATGACCAGCAATGAAATAGAGAGGAGGGTAGAAGAAGTTTTCTCGGAATTTCCAGAAGCTGTGGGAATGAATAATCATCAGGGTTCAAAAGCTACATCAGATAAACGGATCATGAATATTGTGGGCAATGTATTAAAGCGGTATGGAAAATATTTTATCGATAGCCGCACAACTTCAGCAACTGTAGCCGAAACCACAATGCGATCCCGTGGTGTACACACAATTCGTCGCCATGTATTTCTTGACAACGAAAATAAGCATAATAAAATCCGGGAACAGTTATACAAACTTGTCGATAAAGCAGAATCGAAAGGTCTAGCGGTAGGTATTGGTCATGCAAGAAAAAATACGCTAGAAGTTCTACAGCAGGAAATCCCAAAATTGAAGGAACATGGTTTTAAATTCCAATTTGCTTCTTTTGCGGTAAAATGAACGATGCCGATTCTCTGCAAAGTACATCGTGGTGATTTCATTGAAAGTATCCATGTTGCCTATGCGGTAGTAGTCAATGGAGAAGGTGAAATTGTATACAGTAGTGGTGATCCCCATTACTTAACCTGTGTTCGGTCAACGCTCAAACCTTTCCAGGCTTCAGCAACGGTAAAAGAGGGCGCTACAAAAGCCGTTGGGTTGACCCCAGCAGAAAGCGCACTAATGTGTGCATCACACAATGGGGAGGATATACATGTAAAAACTGCGGAAAGCATGTTGAAAAAAATCGGCTATGACACGTCATACTATGAGTGTGGCACTCATTTCCCATACGATAAAGAATCCAAGATAAAATTGATCCAGAATGATGAAAAGGCTTCCGCGCTGCATAACAATTGTAGCGGTAAACACGCGGGTATGTTATGTCTGGCAAAACATTTACAGATAGACCCTAAAGGTTATACGGATTTAAATCACCCTGTACAGCAACTTATTATGGAGCAGGTAAAACGTTTTTCAGAATTAGATGAATTTCCTCTGGCAATAGATGGTTGTAGTGCTCCAGTGCCATTTTTACCTCTTTTTAATATAGCTTTGATGTATCAGAAGTTTGCCGGTGGAAATTATGATGAATTAAACACCCTTTTTGATGCAATTACCTCAAATCCCTATTTGATCGCCGGACAAGATCGTTTTGACACTGATTTTATTAAAGCAATGGCTGGAAATGCAGTTACCAAGGTTGGTGGTGAAGGTGTACGCGGCGTAGGAATTCGCACAGCGAAAGGCGAAACATATGGTGTCGCCTTAAAGGTTTTGGATGGAAACCAACGCTGTAATCCAATTGCGACCTTGGCTGTCCTAGAGGAAATAGATTTATTAACAGATGATGAATTAGATAAGTTGAGTCCCTACAAAAAAATAGTATTACAAAACCATCGAAAAATAGAAACTGGTTCAATAAAAGTGGAGTTATAGACAAATTTTTCAATATAGAATCCATACCATATTTTTTATATTACTATCTTATTCTGTCGCGCAATCTGATTATACTTTTTTGACCTATAATCTTCTTAATTACGGAGATGACGATGATCGTGAATCTTACTATCAAGAAATTATCGGTGAGATCCAACCGGATTTAATCGTTTGTCAGGAAGTAGTAGGAACCACCGGATATAATCATTTTCTGGATGATGTATTAAATATTGTTCAACCAAATGAATGGTCCGGGGCCGACTTCACCAATCAGTCTGCGAGTCAGGACATAGCGCTTTATTATAAATTAGAGCATTTCTCTTTTATCAGTACAGCAATTATTAATACAGCACAATCATCGGGAACAAGGGATGTAGTAGAATGGGTGATGGAACATCTTGAATCTGGAGTGCAGTTTCGTGTTTATAGTTTACATCTCAAAGCCAGTTCAGGTGATAATAATGCCCAGGAGCGACTAGAAGAGACAACTGTACTACGGAATTATTTAAATGAATTACCAAGTGGATCTCATTTTATTATTGGTGGGGATTTCAATATTTATAGTAATAATTCATCTTCTGAGCCTGCTTTTGATATGCTTACAGCTGCAGGGTCTGATACCGATGGCCAACTCTTTGATCCGATAAATCGTATTGGCCACTGGCATAATAACAACGCTTTCGCGGATGTACACACTCAGTCCCCTCGGACTACACAATTTGGGGGTGGCGCCAACGGTGGAATGGATGACCGTTTCGATTGGATATTTGCCTCAGCCGCAGTTCTGGAAGACACCTATGATATGAATTATGTTGATGATACTTATATTGCATTTGGCAATGATGGCCAGCATTTCAACCAAGCTATTAATAGTGGGACAAATGGTGCTGTTAGTCAGGCAATGGCAGATGCATTGCATGCAGCGTCTGATCATCTTCCCGTATTTGCATCATTTCAGTTTCCAGATGGTGATGCTTCTAATTATCATTTGATAATTACGGAAATAATGCCCAACCCGGCCGCAGTATCTGATAGTCGTGGTGAGTGGTTCGAAATACTAAATGTGGATACAATTGTAATTGACCTGAACGGCTGGACTATTATGGATCAAGGTAATGATACACATTTAATTACAACAAGTATTGAAATTGCACCTGGACAATACATGGTCCTTGGGCGAAACGGCAATGAGGCTGAAAACGGAGGTTATACTGCAGATTATATCTATTCATCGTTTCAATTAGGAAATACAGAGGATCAGATAATCATTTTAGATGGTGATGACAATATTGTAGACAATGTCTCCTATGACAATACCTTTCCCTACTCCAGTGGCGTTTCCATGTATTTAAAGAATATCACGTACAATAGCAATCTTGATACTAGCTGGGCTGCTTCCTTCAGTACGTACGGTGACGGGGACATGGGCACTCCTGGTCGAGCTTGGAATGATACCACCACAATTGCAGTAATTGCAGATGATTTCCTGCCGGTAGAAGTAAAATTATATCCATCTTATCCCAATCCATTTAATCCTAGAACCAATATTTCACTGAGCATAGAAAATGCGGCTTTTATCAAAGTAAGTATTTATGATGTAAATGGCAGGTTAGTAGATAATCTATACGATTCAATGATTGCACCCGGAAACCATCAATTGGTATGGCATCCAACCAATAAAGCAAGCGGGATATATTTTGTTTTACTGGAATCGCCCGGTCTAATAAAAACCCAGAAACTGGTATTAATGAAATAATCCCTTTGGCCAATCCATTGGCTTATTCCCCGACGTTTCATTAATTTGAGTCGCTTTATTAAGCAATCCAAAACCGGGGAAAGGATGATAAAAAAGCTACTCTATAAGTTTCATATATTATTATTTACAGTATTGTTCTCTTCCGTTATCTCTGCCCAGTATTTTGAGGATATTTACGACAAATATACCTCAGTTGGCCAGTTGGGTCTAACCGTAACCAATTTTGGTGTTTTAGGCAATGGCTGGAATAAAATAAATGGTCGTATTCTCCCTTCATGTCAATATAAACAGAATACAGAAATACTCAGGGACCAGGTAGAACATTTTTCCTACGCTGGCCTATGGATTGGGGGTGTAGTCAATGGTCAGCGCCTGGTGTCTACCGCCATAGTAGATGGTGTTTTTGAATCGGGTCAGGAAGGCTTTGAATTATCTGCTGCAGATAATATCGATATTAAATCATCCATTTCTTCCACATCTTTGGATTCAATTGCGCAGTATTTTTCGCCCTACGCAACATCACATCAGGATCTCAAAACAGCGTTCCGGGATTATGGAACAATACCAACTGATAATATGAATATTCCCAACCATACACCACTAGGCATTGACATTAGACTTGAATCTTATGCTTGGAATTATTCTTTTGCGGATGCATTTGTAATTCTCAACTATTCTATTAAAAATGTTTCCGATCAAACAATTGAAAATATTTATGCGGGTATTTGGACCGATGCCTCAGTGGCTAACATGAACTACACCAATAAATATGAACCTGGAGGTGGGTTTACCTGGTATGATAATCTTGATGGTTATGACACATCGATCGATGATTCAGAATACAGCCGGGATATAGCATACCAATATGACCTCGATGGTGATGATGGTTGGGCCCAAAGTTATATTGGCATTACCTGGCTGGGGGGGAATGTATCTCGACCTTATGTTCAATCACATTATAACCAGTGGGTTTGGACAAATTCGAATAATTCATCTTATCCAGTATATAGTATGCCACTCACCGATTATGAACGTTATCAAAAATTGTCCAGCTCTGTTCAAATGGGGACTGGGCTGGAATACACATCCGCGGGTTATCCCAATGAACCCAATAGCTGGATCTTTCTTTTCTCTGCCGGTCCATTTGGCAGTATTCCCACGGAACCCGATTCATCCGCTTGGGAATTACCACCCGGCGATTCCTGTAATATTGTAATGGCCGTTGTAACTGCAAAATGGAATGGAACAGAAGACGATTCACCAACGCGGCGCAGAAATCTACATGTGAACTCAGACTGGGCCCAGCGTGCTTATAATGGTGAGGATAAAAACAGGAACAATATTCTGGATGATGGTGAAGACCTTGATCAAGATGATGAAATAGACCGCTACATTTTACCGGAGCCACCACCCGTGCCTAATATGGCTGTTGATGTTGATGATCAGGTTGTTACGGTCTACTGGCAAAGCAATGCTGAAAATTTTATTGATCCGATCAGCCGTGAGATGGATTTTGAAGGCTACCGCATTTACGGCGCAAGGAAAACAGTAAACGATTCCAATGAAGAATTTACTTTGCTTGGAGAATTTGATCTGGCCCTTGCCGAACATATGGGTATTGGCTATAACACAGGTTTCGAATATATAAGAATTATTAATGAGTTTGGTGATCAGGATAGTGTTGAAATAGAAGGAAATGTTTATCACTATAAATTTGTTAATAATCATGTGAAAAACGGCTGGCTGAACTATTACGCAGTCACTGCCTATGATCGGGGTGATCCAGATGCTAATCTAGCAAGTCTAGAAAGTTCGGTCTATGCCAACCGGCAGTATGTATACCCGGGCGTAAAACCAGACGCTGCTAATTGGGAAGGTAATCCCAGTGTATATCCTAATCCTTACAAAGGGCAGGCTAGATGGGATGGCTATGGCAGTCGGGCCCAAATGATCTGGTTTTCCAATCTGCCACGTAAAGCAGAGATCCGCATTTTTACTCTAGCAGGTGATCTGGTGGACATCCTGGATCATGATCAAGAATACCAGGGCAGTGATGTCTACAATATTGATGAATATAAAACACCGCAGCTAAGTGGTGGAGAACATGCCTGGGATCTCATTACCAGGGATGACCAGGCGATTGCATCGGGACTTTATTTGTTCACGGTTAAAAATTTGGATAACGAAAGTTTATCCTATGGTAAGGTAAAAGAAGGTAAATTTCTAATCATTAAATAATCTTAGGAGGAGGGTTTATCATGAAAAAATATGCTTGGGTTCCATTTTTTTTAACACTGGTAATTGCACAAGATAATAGCTTGTTTTTTTCTGAATACGCAGAAGGAAGTAGCAACCACAAATATCTGGAAATATATAATGGTACAGGCGCTTCTGTTGCTTTAACAAATTATCAAATAGCGCAATCAACAAACGGGGGTGGGTGGCAATATTATCACACATTTCCGTCTGGATTTTCTATTGCTGATGGTGATGTGTGGGTGATAACTACAGATCAGGCTGAAGCTTCTATTCAAGCCGTTGCGGATGAAGTTTTATCTTATCCCAGTGTCGTTCATCATAACGGCGATGATGCCAGGGGATTAATTTCAATTTCTGGAACAGATACAACTTGGATAGATATTATCGGTGACCCAACTGATGATCCCGGTTCAGGCTGGGATGTGGCCGGTACCACAAATGGGACACAAAACCATACTTTGGTTCGGAAATCCACCGTTACCAGTGGTAATACGGATTGGTCGGCTTCTGCGGGTACAACAGCGGATAATTCTGAGTGGATTGTACTGGATCAGAATACCTGGGATTATGTTGGTTCACATCCGCACACTGACCTTGAGGCAAATGATCCCGCACTTGTTATATCCAGCCCGGAAGGTGGATCAACACTATATTCAACTGATGTAACCGTATCATTTACAGTGTCCAATTTTACTGTAGCCACTTCAGGTGGAGACGGCCATGTTCATTATGCAGTGGATGGAGGCACAACTGTGATGCAGTACACAACGGATGACATTGCCCTGACAGGACTTTCTGAAAGTTCGCATACGGTGATTGTATGGCTGGTGGATAACAGTCATGCAAACTTGAGTCCTCATGTTGCAGATACAGTTGCTTTTACCGTATCACCATCACCGGATTATATAACCATTGCAGAAGCCAGAGCGCTAGCAGTGGGTACCGATGCAACTGTGCGGGGTATAGTGACAACTCCAAATTATCAAACTACCAATACAGAATACGGACTACAAGATGCAACAGCCGGTATCATTATATTTCTATATGGTGAGATGCTCACTATGAATGTTGGTGATAGTGTTGAAGTCACCGGAGAATTAGACGAGTATAACGGAAAATTTGAGATTGTACCAAGCGGTGCAAGTGGTTTTACTATAATTAGCCAGAATAATCCCCTACCAGCTTTCCAGGTTGTCACAGTGGCAAGTTTGGTTGCTAATGGTGAAGATTATGAGTCGGAATTAATTCGTATAAATGGTGCGAGTATTACATCCGGCTCTTGGCCAACCAGCAGTAGTGCTAATCTAGATATCAGTGATGATGGCGGCACGTCAACAGTAATCATGCGTATTGATAGTGACATGGATATTATTGGGAATCCTGAACCCGCAGATCCATTTAATGTCCAAGGTATTATCGGGCAATATAATGACTATCAAATTTTGCCGCGTTATTATACTGATTTTTCACCTGCAGGTGCAGTTGCACCCACTATTGCTGATATCACCATGGATCCAACATCTCCAACAGATGAGGATAATGTTACAATCTCAGCGACAGTTATGGATGACAGTACCGTAGCCAGCGTTACTTTAACGTATGACGCTGGTTCAGGTAATACAGATGTAACCATGTCCAATACAACCGGAGACACGTATGCAGGAACTATACCTGCTCAATCCTCAGGAACAATTGTTATTTATACTATTACAGCTGCGGATAACAGTGGGAACTCAACTGAGTCTGATGAAGGAACATATACAGTACTGCCTTCAGGCATTGTAATTACATCAATCTATGATATTCAGTATGTGAGCGATCCAACAACGGATGATGCCAGTCCATTAGATGGACAAACAGTGACAATCAGTGGTGTAGTTACGGCAGAGTTCTGGGGCAGCAGCAGTAACCGTTATCTTTACGTCCAGGATGCCGAAGGGCCCTGGAATGGGGTTGTCTGTTTTGAATATGATGGCTGGGACACCTTTGATTTTGTTTCATCAGCCGGCATTGCAAATTCTGTGGCTGAAGGTGACAGTGTTACTGTTACCGGAACAGTGGATGAATATTATAACTTAACAGAAATTGTAGATGTGACTGATGTTATTGTTCATGGGCCAGCTGTTAATATGATCAGCCCTGCGGTTGTTACAACCGGCCAGATTATGACTGGAGGCTCTGATGCAGAAGCTTATGAAGGGTGTTTGGTAAAAGTAGATAATGTTACTGTTGACAATGCGGATCTTGGTAATGGTGAATGGTCAGTTACAGATGGAACTAATTCCATGCGTGTGGATGATATTTGGGATTATTATTATTTTCCTGATAGCGGGCAGGCATTGGCTGGAGTTGCCGGCGTTATGACGTACACATATAGTAATACAAAACTAGAACCCAGGTTAGCCCGTGATGTGGTAGAAGCAGATGGAACTCCTGTACGTTTACAACGAATTCAGCAGGTTTTACACAGTGATCTGATTAAAGCTGGTGTGGATGAAGAGTCTGATATGTCATATATGTATGGTGATACAGTTACCATCGAAGGGATTGTAACAATGCCTACGGGACTGAGTTATGCTGGGGATGGAGTAAAATTTATTTTCCAGGATGAACAGGGTGGTCCATGGAGTTCCATTCTTTCTTACGATCCCGATAGCTCAGCCTTTCCAGTTCTATTCGAAGGTGATCGTGTCCAATGTACAGGATATATCTATGAATATTCAACTGGTCCAGCCAATATGACCGAATTATTTATTACTGAACCAGTTAATATACTTGGAGTAGGCGTTGCCTTACCGGATACTGCTGATGTTAATACAGGAGATCTGCGCTGGCCAACGGAAGCGGAACAATGGGGGACAGTAATGGTTAGGGCGACCAATGCTATCGTAATTCAAAATGATCTTCCCTATGGAGAATGGTCTATCGATGATGGTACTGGGAAAGTGAATGTCGATGATGATTCAGATAGTATTTCAGTTTGGCAAGAAGCTGTTGGAAGGCCACCAGTCGGTTCCTATGTAAGCTCTATTCGAGGTTGGGTGTATCACCACTACGGGAGTAATGCTGATTCTACAGCTTACAAGATCGAACCGCTTTATGTTGCTGATATTGAATTTGGAGCAGGTCCACCTAACATAACGGATGTTTCCCGTGATCCATGTGTACCAGGTGTTGATGATGTGGTAACAGTAAGCGCTGTTATTACCGACAATTCAACTATCTCGGAGGCGAATATCTATTATCGGATAAATAGCGGCGACTGGACTTTTGCTGATATGAGTAATACTGTCGATAATACTTGGTCCGGGTCTATCCCCGCCAGTGGGACAGATGGTGCATTCATTGAATATTATGTTCAGGGAGCCGATGATGGGGCGGATCAATCTGAAATCAAATGGTCTGAATTCCCAGATATTAGTAATGGAAATTTTCTTGGATACAATACATTAAGCAGTGCATTGACAATAAATAATATCCAGTACTCTCCTTGGCCAAATGGTGAATCGCCTTATAATGGCTGCGATGTAACCGTTACTGGTGTTGTTACTGGTGATACGGCACAATATAATAGTGGTTATGCAGCTTATGCATTTCAAAGTGCAAGTGCACAATGGAGTGGTGTTGTATTCGATGGCTGGGATGATTCAATGCTTAGCCGTGGTGATGAGGTGACAGTCTCTGGAACGGTAGAAGAATTTGATCCGGAATGGCACTTTAAATATGATGGTAATACAAAGCTAATCAATGTATCTGCAGTGACTGTAAACAGTGCTGGAAACAGTATGGCATCTATGAGCGTCAGTACAGCCGATCTGGGCCAGGATGCAGAAGAAGTTGAATCTTATGAAGGCTGCCTGGTGACATTATCAGATGTGACTGTCTCAGCTATGAATGCATATGATTGGGGTATTGTAGATGATTCAGGCGTAGAATGTCTAATTGACGATGATATGGCTACTATGGCAGCAGACAATTACATGAGTACCCTCGAAGAAGGCACTACCCTTAGTCAGGTAACCGGTATTTTCAATTTCAGTTTTGGAACCTACAAGATTCAGGTACGAGATTTAGCGGATCTTGGACAATTGGGCGTGGATGAGAATTTTGAATCTCTGCCGCGGCAATTCGCATTGCATGATAATTATCCCAATCCTTTTAACCCTGAAACCCGGATTCGGTTTGAGATTGGCAATCAAGCAAATGTGCAACTGATTATTTATGATATGCTGGGCCGTAAGGTTCGTACCTTAGTAAATGATAATTATGATCCGGGGATGTATGTGATTAATTGGGATGGGATGAACGATAATCGTCAGCCAGTAAGTTCTGGTCCATACTTATACCGGATCAAGGCTGGTGAATTTATTGATCACAAGAAGATGATTCTGGTACGTTAATTCGCGTAAAAGGCAGGGGTTTTCGTAGCCCCTGCCTTTTTTATTTGTGAACAGATTATACCTGAGCAGCAGTGTTTTATTAATTTTTTCCTGCACCTTGTGGGAATACGAAGATCCATCAAATCCAATTGATCCCCGCGCACCCGATACATATTTATCCTTGATAGCATCAGATACTGTATTTGCTGCTATTGATTCATTAACTGGCGAACCAATCTATGCTATTAATGAAACTCCAACACCAGGCATGGTTTGGGATACCTTGACGCAAGCATTCACGACCATAACTACCAGCAAGCAGCAACTTCATTGGTGGGGGGAAGATGCTGATGGTGATGTAGTAGGCTATTATTATAAATGGAATGTGGATTCTGCATGGTCATTTACCACCACTGAGGCAGGACTTTTCTATGTGCCAATACGGTCAGATTTGGATGTGTTCTGGTTTGAAATCAAAGCTCTTGATAACGATAGTTTAGTCGATGCAACACCAGCGAAAATTGTTCTGCCGATACGTAATTCAAAACCAAGTATTAATTTTCGTTTTCGCAGTAATCCATTTATAGCTGACATCGGCGGTGATACCAGTTTTACTTTTCCAACACGAACGTTTGTTTGGGATGTGTTAGACCAAGATGGTGTAGAAACAATCACTGATGTTTACTATGCTTTGGATGATACGTGTACAACTTGTTGGACACAATTATCAGCAGCTGCCTATTCAAGTATAACCCTGACAGGCCTAGAATCAGGGTATCACACACTTTACCTTAAAGCAAGGGATGTAGCTGGTGCAGAGAGTGAAATTGTCCAATTCCCAGATATTGAAAACCAAGATGAACCAGATTACTGGAAAGTAATTCCTGTCCAAGGTGATGTACTATTGATCGATGATTTTGTTCAAGATAGTCAGAATAACGCCCAGCAATGGTATCGAAGTGTTTTGGATACAGCTCTAGGCCCAGAAAATTATTCCGTTTGGGAAATCGGCAGGGAATTACCCTATTCAAGTACTGATCTTTCGGCCACGCTTAATTATTTTAATCATATTATATGGTATTCTGCTTATACGGGAATAGAAACATACCTGGATGCTGGTGCCAGCATATCCAATTTTATAGACTCTGGTGGAGATATATTATTAAACGTAGCTGAATTGAAAGATTCCACATTCGTATTCTTTCCTTTGGATTCATCATTTGTTTTGAATCCACAAGGTCGGATTTTTTCTGGTCGTTCATTGGATTCCCAGGTTGCAGCAGATTTAGATCTTATTATTTCAAATTTGATCGCGGTTCGGGTAAAAGGATTTGAACCCGATGCGGATCAATTTGCGACGCTGCAAACTCTCTACAAATTAGCTGAGCCAGGTGATGGCGATGAATGGACAGGGACACCTACTGTTTGTTCAATAGGTCAGTTTCAGGTTTCGCCAACACAGCTGTCTGGAAAAGTTGTACTTATGTCTATTCCCATGCATAATGGCAGCCAGCCATTATTAGATGGGGATGGTTCTGGAGGGAAATTCATCAGTTATCTATTGAAAGTAGCGTTTCAATGATCAGGGTGTTATTTATCCTCTTTTGGGCTGCAACTCTGATAGGTCAGGGGGATGGTAAACTATCTGGTCGCATTACCAGTAGCGAGACCGGTGAAGGTTTGACTGGTGTCAATGTGATGGTGAAAGGCACGTATTATGGCGCTGCGTCTGATGCGGATGGATATTACAATATTCCACAAATAAACCCTGGGATATATGATATTGAAGCTTCGATCATTGGTTATAAAGTGGTCTTGCAAACGGGGATCAGATTAGAGCCAGCCCAATCTATTACCCTGGATTTCATTATGGAAGAAACTGTCCTGACGATTGGCGAGGAAGTGGTGGTGATGGGTAAAAAACCTCTTTTTGACGTGAATGAAACATCATCCATGACCCGAGTAAGCAGTGCTGAGATAGCAAACAAGGTTGTTAGTAGTGTGGAAGACATTCTTGCGGAACAGATCGGTGTTACCAAACAAGATAATGAGATTCATATCCGCGGCGGACGTATTGATGAAAGCCTTTTTATTGTTGACGGTCTATCTATTAAGGATCCATTATCAGGGTATTCCGGCAACCTGTTCATTAATGCGGATGCAATCCAGGATCTTGAGATTGTTACCGGTGGCTACAATGCGGAATATGGTCAGGCCATGTCAGGTGTGGTGAATATTACCTTGAAGGAAGGGCGTGATAATTTCGAAGGCGCATTTAAATATGTCAGTGATAACTGGGGTATGACAAAAGATATGTTACCCCACTATAATACGGATAGAGTCGAATTTAATCTTGGCGGGCCTGATCCCTTTTTAGAATTACTGCCAAATGTTCTAGGCACTGATTTACCAGGAAAATTTTCCATGTTTTTTAATGGATTCGGTAAGATTTATGATGGCAATCTTCCTGTTGCAGGTACACTTTATCCACACCGTAATTGGACACCGCCCCCAGGGATGAATGAAGAATCAGCCGATCAATTCCTGCAGTCTCTGGCACGGCGATCGAACAATGATTGGCATGTGCTTTACAAGCTAACCTGGGATATTTCACCCAAAAGAAAACTCAGCTTGTCCTATGATCTGTCATTGAATATTAACCAAGGATTTTTTATGCCCCGAGCTTTCTCATCTACCTACTTTCCGTACAGTTATATCCAGATCCTGGATAATTATAATACGGTTACCCGTGAAACTCGTTTAATAAATATTAATTGGACCCATACGCTGAATACCCAGTCATTTTATGAAGTGACTATGGGCCGATTTATCACAATTGAGCACAGTGCTGTACAGGATCTGCACTGGTCCGAATACAAGGAACGGCTGGATCTGGAACCAATAAACTATACTGTCACAGACCGCGATGGGAATATACTGATCACCTATGGTGATGAATTTTATGATACTGGTTATGCTCCAGAATGGTATGACTTAATTAGCGATAACTACCGCTTGGATGCTGACTGGACTTATCGAACACAGACAAGACATAAAATAAAGGCAGGGATTGAAAATACTCTTACCAGGATCCAGGTGTTGGATATTGATGAACCTTGGACCGGAAGCACTGGTTTTGGCGCGAATTATGATGCCTATAAAGCTAATACAATGTTTGGTGCATTATATTTCCAGGACCGCATCACTTTTGAAGGTATGACAGTGAATCTGGGTATGCGGTATGATTACTGGTTTCCTGGCAAATATGTTGAGGGTGCAATAAATGACCCCAATACGGTGATCATTACAGATGAAGCCCGGGAAAAATTTCAAGAGGAAACATTTAGTCTTTTTGGTTATAAGGGTAAAGGACGCTTCAGTCCACGATTTGGTATATCACATCCGGTAACGGATAATGATGTATTGTATTTCTATTATGGTCATTTTTCACAATTACCCACCTTTCAATATGTATACGCCAAACTGCAGTCAACATCCCAATCGACCTACCAGGTTTTTGGTAATCCAAACCTCAACCCCAAGACAACTGTGCAATATGAATTGGGTATAAAACACCGTTTCAGTGAGGATCAGGTAATAGAAATGAAAGCCTACTGGAAAGACATGTTTGATTATGAAACATCCCAGACGATTTCACCATCGAACCCTAAATATGCTCACCTGCGCTTCAATATGTATTTCAACGCGGACTACGCAAGGGCTAGAGGTGTGGAAATCATATTGAAAAGTCGTGTCCTGCAAAACTGGTTTGCTGATATCAATTTTAATTATTCCATCATAACAGGTAAAAGTTCAACACCGCTGGATAATTTGCTGGTCCAGGCTGGCGAACTACAAGAAAAACCATTGGGTGAAAATTATATGAGTTGGGATAGACCACTGCAATTTTTCAGTAATCTATATTATAACCACCCTTCAAATTGGGGTTTTTCACTTAGAATTGAACTGGGATCAAATCGTCGTTATACGAGATCAATCCCTGGCACCCGCGAATATCCAGATGGAATCATTGAAGTAAATGGCCAAGAATATTATATCGGTACTCAGGAAGATGATCAACCCTATGCTTATCTGGGTAATTATACACCAAAACTGTTCCGTATGCTGGGTCTTAATAATTTGAATGGCACCAGTACGATTGATGTGAAACTATTTAAGACATTTCAAATCAATACAATGAAAATGAAAATATTTTTCGAGATTGAAAATTTACTTGATGAAAAGATCCCGCGTAGGATTAATTCATTTACAGGTTTGGGTTATGGGCCAGGGGTCATATTACCATATAGCATGATTAATAGTCCCAATCCGAATTATGATCCATCACGTTTTCGCCGTCCACGAACAATTGAATTAGGCATGCAGTTTTTCTTTTAATGTTACACTTGTATAGATACACGATGTTTTTGGTTTTTCTGACTGGGTCGCTACTTGGTCAAAACTTTTTCCCCATTCTTGGAGGCCAAAGAGCGGGTACGTCTATATATACTTTTTTAAAGATCGGTGTTAGTGCACGTGCAGAGGGCATGGGTGAAGCAGTGGTTGCGTTGCAGCAGGATGCTGCATCAATATACTATAATCCGGGCACGATTGCCCAATTCTCTGGCACAAAGTTCTCCGCCTCGCGGATCAAATGGCCAGCTGATATCAACTATGACTATTTTGCTTTTACTCGAAAATTAGCAGGGCGCCATAGTATCGGTTTCAGTGCGGGAATTTTACATATGGCACCAATGATGGAAACCACTGAGTATTTACCCCACGGTACAGGGAATTATTTCATTTATCAGGATCGGTTTATAGGTCTTACTTACGGCGCCAGAATGACTGATCGCTTTAGTTTCGGGATTACCATCAAACATGTCCAAGAAGATTTAGCTGGATATCAGCTAAGCACACCGATGATGGATATGGGGACATTTTACTGGACCGGCTACAAGTCGCTGCGTTTTTCGGCATCCCTATCTCATTTTGGTAGTCAATCTAAGCCAACAGGTACTTTTGAAAAGAAGTATTTGGATTCAGAAACGGGTGAAGAAATAATTTCCCAAACAGAATTCCAGGAGTTTTCACCGCCTTCGGTATTTCGCGTTGGTGCGGCAATGGATGTGATTGATAAACCAGGACGGGTAATGATATTAGCTCTGCAGCTGAACCACCCCGTAGACAATGCGGAAAATATTGCTGCCGGATTGGAATATACCTTCATTGAGATGTTACATATTCGCGCAGGATACCGCATTAATAAAATAGAACAGAATTATTCCTTTGGTATAGGGTTAAATATACCTGCCGGACCAGTAATCCTTAATGTTGATTATGCCTATTCCAATTTCATTCATCTTACTGATCCGATACGATTTACGTTAGGAATCTCTTTAAAATGAAATTGCGTATTCTATATTTTTCTCTTTTCCTGCTGATGTTAGGTTGTGTCGAAAAGATGACTTTGCCAACTGCAATAAACACAAATACTGAATTTGCGGCAGGGGATACCACATATTTATTAGTTAATCCCGTATGGGATGAAACCTACGGCTTTGTTGCGCCCATTGAAATTTCTATTGCCCCAGATGGACATATTTTTGTCGCAGATTCCGCCGCGAACCGTATATTCGTTTTAGATCAAAGTGGAAATGTACTCAGCGGTTATGGTGATTTGAATAACTTGGTTATTGTTGATGATACTGCAATAAGCCCAATTGATGTAGATGTGGATCAAAAAATGAATGTCTATTTTATCGATGGCAGTGACCGAATTTATCGTTGGAGTCATTATTGGAATGATGTGGGTATTGAATCCTTTGCTTCTGCCGCCGTTTTTTCATATACAGCAACAGGAGACACAATCAGGTTAGGTCATCGGAATCCTCAGTGGTTCGAGATATTGAATCATCCGGATTGGATAATGACTAGTGTTGAGTGGTCAAATGAACAGACAATGATCGATTCAATCTTAGGCCCACATGTGTTTTTTGAGGGATCCTGGGTGAGAAATACATTTGCTGATTTATATTATGAGAGTGAGAACAATAGCTTTTCAGGTATTGCTGCTACGCTGGATAGTGATAATTATATTTATGCGCAGGATCACCATCATAATCGGATTATTAAAATTATCCTAGAGCGGTCCCAATACATAAAGTTATCAAATGGCGAATTAGTTTGGACACATTCGGGTACTTTTGGCCAGACTGTAATAGCAGAGGGCACGGGTGCTGGTACCGTAAACGACCCACTGGGTATAGATGTTGATTATGCTGGTAATCTATATTATTCCCAGGGAGGAAATTTTTTCGCTATTCATAAAGTTAGGCCTGTTGTAACTGGTGCATATACAGTTTATCAATCAGTATTTCAAGAGGGATCTAATGAAATCATGGATCTATTCCGATTCAGTTTCCCTGCAGATGTTGCTGTAGATTTGAACCAGAATATTTATGTAGCCAACACTGAATCACAGGAAATACAAGTGTTTGATTCCAATGGACAGTTCTTTAAAAAAGCTGGCGTAGAAGAAGTTACTGTCGATACCACAATGTGGGTTGCTTACGGGAATATTGATGTCGAAGTAGATACATTTATTGTAAAAGAGATAAAAGGATTTTTAACTAGTCCACAGGCCGTAACCGTAGATAAGCGCGGTGTAATCTATATATGTGATACACCTACAAGTCGAATTTTACGCTACCGTTTATCAAATAAGCTGGATGAAGATTTACAGCCCATACAATGATTAGATTAGTTGTTTACTCTATTTTTCTAGTAGGGTTATTGTTATCTCAGGAAGCGACAGCATTTATTAAATATTTTAACAATGATCGTGATTTTCTTGGCGATAAACCTATGCTGGCGAGTGAAAGAAAGGCTGTAAAACATATACGCGTTTCTTTTAATGAGGCTAGACAGCCGATCCTTAAGGAATGGATCAATACACAAGGCCAGCCCGACAAGCGAGAAATATTTTCCTATGACAAGGAAGGTAAATTATTGAGCCGTGCCATTCTTAAAAAAAATAATAAACCAGACAAAGTGATTACCTATGGCGATTCAGAGCCATGGGGCATCGAATTTCGTAAATATTTTTATAATGATAATGTGAATATATCCTATATTGATCAGCGCTCAGAATTCCAGATGTCAGCTGGGAACCAGATTGAACAGATAAACTTTTTTACGGTAGATAACCGCCATTATGGATCGATTTCATTTACTTATGATCGTCTAGGTTTTTTGACTAATGAAATCTGGGTAAAGGAACCGGAAATACAAATTGTACGCCGTTTCAAATACCAATACGATATCATGGCGCAGGTAAAACAAATTTGGGAATATGACCGCACTGATAATTTGATAAGCCACCAAGCGCTACAGCAGGCACCAGCGGATGAACTGTATAAAAAACCACCCCCGCGAACGGGAAATCTGCTAAGTGAAGCAGGTCTAATTATCGAAGAGTTGCGCTCCAGCAGAATGGTGGCACCTAATCCTGCATTTATTCCAGTTACTCTATGGGATCAACTTGTTACTAATAATGAAGATCGGTTTGATATAGATTTTATCAGTGTGGATGAAATGAATATGAAATTCAGAGAACCCAATAGTCAGGATATATTGTCAATATCCTTAGATCGTGTTGCTTCCGTTGTTTCACGTTATGGTGAAATAATCTACCCCTGATATTGCTTTTCCAAAATTATGGGAAGTAAATTGGACCATTGCTGGATGGATAAATCCGACCATATACCATGAATAAACGCCAAACTATTCAAGCCCTGGCCATTGGTTTGGTTAATTTATCAACCGTTTTTAGTCAGGGCACGTCTTACCCTCCGCCAACCACACTAGTAACCATACCTACAGCTGGAACCCTTGTTCGAGGCAGTTTTGCCATGGAAATGCGTATCCAAAAAGGTGGCGGAATGTCTACTGCACTGCAAGCAGGCATTACTGACCGGTTTCAGTTTGGATTATCATATGGAGCCTCCAATCTTATTGGTGATGACAGTTTGCGTTGGTATCCGCGGCCGGAAGCGAATCTTAAATATCGCCTGATCGATGAAACAACATCTATGCCCGGTGTTGCCATAGGGATTAATACACAGGGTTTTGGTGGATATAATGATGCCGATTCCTTAAAACGATATGATACAAAAGCTTATGGGTTTTATACATCTGCTAGTAAGAACTGGCAAACGCCATTGGGCAATGCTGGATTGCATGCCGGGATGAGTTATAATTTTCTAGAAACAGCAGATGGTGATGAGGACCCCAATCTATTTTTTGGATTGGATCTTGAATTCAATCCGGAGTTGTCTGTATTAATGGAATGGAATGCTGCTCTGAATGAAAATAATATGCAAAGTAATAAGCTTGCAATTAATAAGGGAGGATATCTTAATGCGGCCGTGCGGTGGACATTTGTTGACCATTTGCATATTGAATTAGATTTTAATAACCTACTATTTGATGATGATAAAGTAGACTACTTTAACAGGGAGTTAAAAATAACCTATATCGAATATTTTTAAAGCACTTCATCAATGTTTTCCCGGTGTGTTTTGTTTTGTTTCATGGTTGCCCACGGCATATGCAGCCAAAATGAACTAGAGAAGGGAATTGCTTTATATAATCAGCGTCTTGAGGGTAGCGTTAAAAGTTCGGCTAAACCTGAACCGATTACCAATGCAATCAGTCATTTTCAGTATGCACTAAAGAACGCTGCTACTGAAACTGATGCTGCTCTATATCTGCTAAAATCTTATTACTTTCGGGGCAAGTATGTTCACAAGGATAAAGAAAAACAAAAATTCGATTTTAGTAAAGGCAAAGAATTAGGTGAAAAGTATATCAAAAAATATCCTGATTCAGCGCCATTTCAGTTTTGGTATTTAGTAAATCTTGGTAGCTGGTCCGAGGTTTATGGAATAATAACTGCAGCTCGTGAAGGTGTAGCGGACCTTATGAAAAAGCACTCTAAAATAATTATTTCACTTGATCCTGAATATGAAAATGGCGGCGGTTATTTCATGCTCGGTGCAGTTCATTTCAAATCTCCCTATATTCCATTTTTTCTCTCTTGGCCAGATAATAATGATGCCATCAAGTATCTAACCAAAGCATTAAATATTGGTGAAGCGATCCCTAATCAAAAGGTATATTTAGCGCAAGCACTGTATAAAGATGGTCAAAAGAAACGCGCTATTGAAATATTGAAAGATGTTGCAAGTATGACACCATCCACATCAGAAATAGTTAGAGATTGGGAACAGATTGAACTTGCAGAACAATTATTGTCAGAATATCGCTGACTTTTCGATACTTACACTGTTTATATATAATAGTAATTAAAAAATGACCGATTTAAAAGAATCCAAAATATCTTCAGAAAATGTTTATAAAGGTAGTTTTCTGGATATCAGAAAAGATATAGTGACACTACCCAATGGGAATACATCTACCAGAGAATGGATCAAACATCCAGGCGCAGCTTGTATTATACCTGTTATGTCAGATGGTAACATTGCACTAATAAAGCAGTACCGTTATCCAGTGCAATCTGAAATGATTGAACTCCCGGCAGGGAAACTAGATCCAGGAGAAAAACCAGAAAAGTGTGCAAGCAGGGAGTTGGAAGAAGAAATTGGATATACAGCTGGTAAATTGACCTTTATCTGCAAAATCCATCCAGCAATTGGTTTTGCTAGCGAAGTAATGTGGATTTACCTCGCTGAGAACTTGACCAAAAGCGTAAAGAATACCGACTATGATGAATTTGTTGAACTTTTACCAACAGATTTGAACGTTGCGGTTCAAATGGTTTGGAATGGAGAAATCACCGATGTAAAAACGATCATTGGCATTTTGTGGGCCGAACGCCTGCTTTCGTAATCACTATCTTTTTTCCTACATTTAGTTATGTCAGAATCCTTAGCAAATTGTATTAAGGCAAAATCACACGATCTTGGTTTCCAAAAAGTTGGTATTACAAGAGCGGTATCTACTCCTGAAGAAAAAGAAAAATTGGAAATATGGTTATCACGTGGGCACCATGGAACAATGTCATGGTTGGCTGAGCGGAAGAATGAGCGAGGGGATATCTTCACTTATTTCCCGGATGTAAAATCAGTCATCTCACTGGGTATGAATTATTATACTGGTTATAATCAGAGTAAGCTGAATTCGAGCAATAAATTTAGTAATTATGCCTGGGGTGAGGACTATCATGGTATATTGAAATCGAGGTTATATAAATTACTAAATTGGCTGAAAATAGAAATGCCAGACATAAACGGAATTGCCTGCGTTGATACATCACCAGTCATGGATAAGGTGTGGGCGCAGCGCGCAGGACTAGGTTGGCAGGGGAAACATACCAATCTAATAACAAGAGATTATGGCAGTTGGATATTCCTTGGGGAATTGTTTGTAAATATTGAGTTGGATTATGATGAACTATTCAGTGAAGATCTATGTGGTTCGTGTACTGCATGTATTGATGCTTGCCCTACACAGGCACTGGGAGAATATGAGATCTACGCAGAAAAATGCATTTCCTATTTAACAATTGAGCATCGGGGAGATTTCTCCGATAATCATTCAGAATTACATCATTGGATTTATGGTTGTGACATATGCCAGGAAGTTTGTCCATGGAACGAAAAATTTGCTCAAGTTACTACTCAAAATTATTTTTATCCAAAAAAGGAGATATTATATTGGACGAATGAAGATTGGGAAAAAATTGATGAAGAAGGTTTTCGTAAATTATTCAAAGGCAGTGCTGTAAAAAGAACAAAGTATTCAGGATTGTCAAGAAATATAAATACCAATAGGTAAGGAGGAATTATGCCTAAAGTTGGAGTAGTTCTCTCAGGGTGCGGTGTAAATGATGGTTCAGAGATTCACGAAGCAGTCATTACTATGCTAGAGCTTGATAAAGCAGGTGCAGATATGGTGTTAATGGCACCTAATATTGATCAATTACATGTTATCAATCATGCCACTGGTGACGAAATGGATGATTCCAGAAACGTATTGGTAGAATCTGCGCGCATTGCTCGTGGTAATATTAAAGATGTTGCAGAAATTACATCAGATGATCTGGATGCATTGATTTTCCCGGGAGGGTTTGGTGTAGCAAAGAATTTATCTGATTATGCGATGGCAGGTGCTGAGTGTTCAATAAACCCGGATGTACAAAGGCTTTCAAAGGAAATTCACAATGATGGCAAACCCATAGGCGTAATTTGTATTGCACCAGCTATGATGGCTCAAATACTTGGCGAGAACACTGAATTGACTATTGGTTTTGATGATCAAACAGCCAGTGATATAAATACTATGGGAGCAAAGCATATTACTTGCTCTGTAGAAGAAATTGTTATCGATGAGGACAAAAAAGTTGTATCAACCCCTGCTTATATGGAGGCCAATTCTATAAAAGAAGCAGCGGAGGGCATCCAGAAATTGGTGGAACAAGTCTTGCAAATGGCGAAGTAGACAATTGAATTCGAAAAAATACTATAATTACTATTCATCGTTTAATTAATAATGAGATATTGGTTTTATCCTGAAACAGGTAGCAAAAATAGGTAATATCCCCGACTATGGAAGTAAGTTGATCATGGTGGATGATCAACCTATAGCATTATTTAACATAGGCGGTAAAATTCTTGCTTGGGATAATCGCTGTCCCCATAGGGGCGCATCACTGGCCGATGGTAATATTTCAGAAGATGTGATTCAGTGTAAATTACACCTGTGGGAATTTGATACTCGCACAGAATGCGCAATTGCAAATCCTACAATTAAGGTGAGGTCGTATCCTGTAAAACTACAGGATGATATTGTATATATTGATGTGCCAGCGGTCAGTGATAAAACCTAAAGACCCGTTTCAGATACTGTCTTTTGCACAGCAACTAGCGTATTGTTCAGAGCTTCTTTTTCGTGATCTTGGAGTTCAAACTCAAGTATACGTTCTACACCATCTGCACCGATAACGGTGGGTACGCCAATAAAATAACCGTCAACACCAAACTCGCCCTGGCACAGAGATGCGCATGGAATAACTCTTTTTTTGTCCTTTATATACGATTCAGCCATCTCGATCGCAGATTGCGCTGGGGCATAGAAAGCAGATCCATTGCCAAACAACTTAACAATCTCACCGCCAGCAAATCGTGTTCTTTTTTCAATTTCAGATAGACGTTCTGCAGAAACCAAGTCCGATACAGGAACCCCACCGATAGTTGCCAAACGTGTTATAGGTACCATTGTATCACCATGGCCACCAAGCACCATACAGGTGACATCCTGGACAGAATAACCAGTCTCCATCGCGATAAAAGTCCTTAATCGTGTACTATCGAGAGCCCCAGCCATACCTACAACTTGGTTTTTAGGAAATCCTGAAATTTTATAAAAAGCATATACCATCGCATCAAGAGGGTTTGAAATCACAATTACAAAAGACTGGGGAGCTTGTTCTTTTATATTCTCAGCTACATCTTTCATGATGCCTAAATTGATTTCCAGTAGATCTTCCCGGTCCATACCCGGTTTTCTGGGAATTCCGGCAGTAATAATGAAGACATCAGCATCTTTAACATCTTTCCAATTTGAGGTACCAGTAATATTGGCATCGTAGCCATCATGGGGACGAAGTTGCATGAGATCAAGCGCTTTACCTTTAACCATGCCTTCAGCCTTTGGAATATCAAAAATAATAATGTTACCAAGTTCTTTCTGTGCAGCTAACAAGGCCAGGTTTCCACCAATTTGACCACCGCCAATTAATGCGATTGTTTTCCTAGACATTTATACCTCCATTAGGGGATCATTAACGTGTAATGAACTTACAATATGATAACTATTTTCTGATATGAAAAACCCCACTAAGTGGGGTTTTAAAGGGATGAACTAGGTATTCTGATTATTCAACAGGTAAAACGTTGACAATTTTTCTTGTTTTCCCCTTTTGACTGAATTTTACTACACCATCTGCTGTGGAAAATAACGTATCATCACCAGCTCGCTTAACATTCAAGCCGGGATGTGTTTTCGTGCCCCGTTGGCGGAGTATGATGCCACCAGCTAATATTGATTGTCCGTCTGTTACTTTGATCCCTAGTCTCTTTGCATTAGAGTCGCGACCGTTTCTACTACTGCCGACCCCCTTTTTATGTGCCATTATTCTGTTCCCTTTTTCTTTGGAAGTGACTTTTCAGAAACTTTAGGAGAATTATTTTTCTGGACTTTTTTTGTACTAGCCATTTGAAGTTTATTTACCTTTAATAAAGTATATCCTTGCCGATGTCCATTTTTTCTTTGATATCCTTTACGGCGTTTCTTTTTATAAATAAGCAGTTTTTTTTCGCGGTTATGTTCCAGTATTTCTACAGTCACCGAAGCACCATTAACTTTAGGAGTACCAACCTCAATATTTTTCCCGTTATCCGTTAGTAATACCTGGTCAAGTTTTACCCGGTCCCCAACTTTCCAATCTTGAGATGATACTTTTATGGTATCGCCTTCAGATACGCAGTATTGTTTTCCTGATATTGTTACTATTGAGTACATATTTTACCTTAAAAGCCCGCGAAGTTACGTGCAAGCGGATTTCTATACAATATCAACCTTATTAGTGACATCTTTACCATCTTTTGCTCGATAAAACCGATATTGATCTCTTTTTATAGAGGAATTAGCTGCAACAGAAATATGTACAAAGTTTTGCCACATAAGCCCACGTAATATTTTTTTCTTATTGGTGTTCAAAAATTCTGCATTTTCAGGATGTAGATCCAGGCGAAGTCGCAGATCACTGAATTTACTTTTATATCTGCGTAGCCAGTGGTCGATTCTTGTGATAAGTGTTTCAAGAGAAATAATTTTACCGGCACCGTGGCATGTAGGACATTCATCACTCATTGAATCAAGCAAACTTAGTCGAATACGTTGCCGCGTCATTTCCAGCAATCCAAATTCGCTAATAGGTGATACGGCAACTTTTGCACGGTCTTTATTCAATTCTTTACGCAATTCATGATATACCTTACGCTGGTTATTCGCTTCGCGCATATCAATGAAATCAATCACGATCAATCCTGAGAGGTCACGCAGGCGTAATTGCCGAGCTACTTCCCGCGCTGCCTCCAGGTTAATTTTAAGAGAGTTTTCTTCATGTCCTTTTTTACCTACAAACCGTCCGCTGTTCACATCCACAACAACCATGGCTTCTGTTTTTTCAATAATTAGATATGCACCGCTTTTTAGCCAAACTTTTGGTCGTAACAACTTGGCAATATCATCTTCAATACCCATGCCTTCAAATATTGGAGTTTTCAGTTTGTAATAGTCTAATCTGGAGGCCATGTTAGGAGATACTTCATCCAGGTAGGTTTGTGTCTTGCGATACAATTTTTTTGAATCGATAACTATTTTTTCCACATCTGAACTGAACAAATCACGGATTACGCTGGAAGCTGTTTCTAGGTCTTCATAAACAATACACGGTGCTTTTGCTCGTTTTGTCTTGCTTATCAGAGTCTGCCATTTTTTTATTAGTGCCTTGTAATCATTGGTCAATTGTTCCTCTGATTTTCCCTCAGCTACAGTTCTTATAATCAATCCAAAATTATCTTCTTTTAAAGAATTCGCAATTTTTTTCAACCGCCTCCGTTCATACTTATCCCACACCTTTTTTGAAATACCAATGTATTTTTCGTTGGGGACTAATACCAATAATCGGCCAGGTATTGCTACTTCGGTTGTAACCCTTGGACCTTTGCCCGCAAACGGTTCTTTTATCACCTGGATAAATATTTCCTGTCCAGTTTGAAGATCTACTTTAATTGAACCATGATTGTGGTTATTTTTATTATGATGTTCATCGGAATCCGTTTCATCAAGGTATTTATTATTTTGAATTTCAGTAAACGGTAGAAACGCATTAATATCATAACCAATATCTACAAATGCTGCCTGCATTCCTGGTAGTACGTTTTCAACAACTCCTCTATATACATTACCGACCATCCGATGTTTATCTTGTTTTTCGATATATACCTCAACCAATTGGCCATCCTCAAGGATAGCAATACGGGTTTCTCCCATACTTTCATTGATATAGATTTCTTTTTTCATATTTTCACCTTTATGCATTTATTGCCGACAGATAATTAGTATCTGCACAGCTTCGTCTGTCCGTCTTCACAGGCGGACCAGCTATCTTTATCTTTAAGGTGATGGGGTTCTAGTAGGAAGGAACGGGCTTTTTCCCGCTGATAAAAAATTTGTTAAATATTTGTAATTAGTTAAAAATTCTTTTCTTTCTAGGTTTAAAATCCTCTAGAAACTATCACCAAATGAAAAACTACCTTATATTCTAACGCTCCGCAAGTGTTATTATTTCCATCACTTATTTGTTTGAAAACACACGATTACATTTTAATATTTGGAAAATGAATATTGATTAGTCGTGATTTGCACCATATTGCCGCGACAGAAAATAACGTTGCTAAAAAGGTTATAGACCCCGAATAGCAGCGGGGCTTTTTATTATGAGTAGAATAAAAGACATCTTCAAAGATCGAATTCTAGTTCTCGATGGAGCAATGGGAACCATGGTTCAATCGTACAAACTGACAGAAGCGGATTTTCGAGCAGAACGGTTTAAAGATCACACCAGCGACCTTAAAGGGAACAACGATCTACTCTGCCTTACCCGTCCTGATGTAGTGGGGGAGATCCATAAAGCCTATTTCGATGCTGGGGCGGACATTGTGGAAACCAATACCTTTAATGCTAATGCCATTTCTCAACAGGATTATGATACAGAAAAACTGGCCTATGAAATCAATCTGGAAGCAGCCAAGATCGCCAAATCAACTGCAGCATTATTTTCTGATAAACCTAGGTTTGTAGCCGGCGCATTGGGACCCACAAACCGAACAGCTTCATTGAGCCCCAGTGTCAATGATCCAGGTTTCCGGAATATAAATTTTGACGAGCTCAAAGATGCCTATTACGACCAAGCAAGAGGGCTTTTGGAAGGGGGCGTGGACCTTTTCCTGATTGAAACGGTTTTTGATACCCTAAACTGCAAAGCTGCTCTGTATGCCATTCGTGAATTGCTGGAAAAACAAAACAGGGATATTCCCGTTCTCGTATCGGGGACAATCACTGATGCCAGCGGCCGGACTCTTTCCGGACAGACAGTGGATGCTTTTTGGTATTCTATTCGCCATGCAAACCTGACCGCAGTAGGACTCAATTGTGCTTTGGGGGCAGAGCAGATCCGCCCCTGGTTGGACGAGCTTTCTGCCGCCGCCGACACATACGCCTTTGTCTACCCTAATGCAGGTTTGCCGAATGAGTTTGGGGAATATGATGAAACGCCTGAAGCCATGGCAGTTATTATTAAAGAATTTTCCGAGAGCGGACTAGTAAATCTTGTCGGCGGTTGTTGCGGTACCACGCCGGATCATATCAAAGCCATTGCTGAAGCAGTGGCGGGCGTAAAACCAAGGAAAATCCCGAAATTGGATTCCTTGACCAAATTAAGTGGTCTAGAACCGGTTACCATACGCCCCGACAGCAATTTTGTAAATGTGGGCGAGCGGACTAACGTCACCGGTTCGGCCCGCTTCCGGAGCCTGATTAAAGAAGATAATTACGAGGAAGCACTATCGGTGGCCAGGCAGCAGATCGAGAATGGGGCCCAGGTAATTGATGTAAATATGGACGAAGGATTGCTGGACTCGGAGAAAGCCATGGAAACCTTTTTACGGATGATCGCCTCCGAACCAGATATTGCAAAAGTGCCTGTCATGATAGATTCTTCCAAATGGTCAGTCCTTGAAAAAGGATTAAAAAACCTGCAGGGGAAGGGCATTGTTAATTCCATTTCCATGAAAGAAGGGGTTGAAGAATTCAAACGCCAAGCCAACGTGATCAAGAAATATGGTGCGGCAGTAATTGTAATGGCTTTCGATGAGGAAGGTCAAGCCGATACATACGACCGGAAAGTGAATATCTGTACTCGGGCCTACAATATTCTAACAGAGGAAATCGGGTTTCCGCCGGAAGATATAATTTTTGACCTCAATATTTTTGCCGTAGCCACGGGCATTGAAGAACATAATGAATACGCCAAGGCGTTCATCGATGCAACCCGAACCATTAAAGAGACCCTGCCCAGCGTGCACATTAGCGGCGGCGTGTCCAACCTTTCTTTTTCCTTCCGGGGAAATGACGGTATACGGGAAGCTATGAATTCTGCTTTTCTGTACCATGCAGTCCAGGCAGGGATGGATATGGGTATCGTCAATGCGGGCCAGCTGGCGGTGTATGATGATATTAATCAAGATTTAAAGGAACGGGTGGAAGATGTTCTCTTCAATCGAAGGGAAGATGCCACGGAACGGCTGGTTGAGATCGCTGAAGAGTACAGGGGCGTCAAAAGATCTCAGGAAAAAGATTTATCATGGCGGGAAAATTCCGTGGCGAAACGTTTGAGTTATGCCCTGGTGAAAGGGGTCGTCGATTTTATCGAAGATGACACGGAAGAGGCCCGCCAGCAGTTCGACAGACCGATTGAGGTCATCGAGGGTCCGCTAATGGATGGGATGAATGTGGTGGGGGACCTTTTTGGCGCCGGGAAAATGTTCCTACCCCAGGTAGTGAAATCCGCCCGGGTGATGAAAAAGGCTGTGTCCCATTTGTTGCCTTACATCGAAAAGGAAAAAGATGAACTTGGTATCACGGGTAAATCCAATGGAAAGATCGTTATGGCAACGGTAAAGGGTGACGTACATGATATTGGTAAGAATATTGTAGGTGTGGTGTTGGGCTGCAATGGGTATGATGTTATTGACCTGGGGGTGATGGTACCATCGGACAAGATTTTATCCACCGCGCGTGATGAGGGAGCGGATATCATTGGCCTTTCAGGACTGATTACTCCCAGCCTGGACGAGATGGTCCACGTAGCCGCTGAAATGGAACGCCTTGAATTTGATATACCCCTGCTCATTGGTGGGGCGACCACCAGCCGCAAGCATACGGCGGTGAAGATCGAGGAAAATTATTCCGGGCCTACGGTTCATGTGATCGATGCCTCCCGGGCCGTGGGTGTGGTGAGCAAACTCATGAATGAAAATGAAAAATCAGATTTTGTAGCAGGAGTTCGGGATGATTTTAAACAGATACGTGTAACCAGGGCCAAAAAGACCGCAATCAAAACCTTGTCAATGGAAGCAGCGCGGAATCGGAAGTTTAAGGTGGATTGGATCAATTACCCGGTATCAAAACCGAACTTCCAGGGCGTAAAAGTATTTGAAGATTATCCCCTAGATGAACTGGTAGATTATATTGATTGGTCACCTTTTTTTCATGCTTGGGAATTAAAAGGCGTCTACCCCAAAATACTATCCAATAAAAGGTACGGAGAGGAAGCCCAAAACCTGTTAGATGATGGTCAGGGTTTATTGCAGCGGATCGTGGATGAAAAATTATTAACTGCCAAGGCTGTCATTGGTATCTACCCCGCACATGGGGAAAATGAAACTGTTTTTTCAGAAGGTGTTGAATTCAATTTTCCTCGCCAGCAGGTGGATAAGGGTGCAGTTCAGCCCAATTACAGTCTGGCGGACTTTATTGCGCCAAAAGATGATTTTCTCGGAATGTTTGCCGTTACTACCGGACATGGTTTAGAAGCAATCGTAAAAGAATTTGAAGACCAAAACGATGATTATAACGCCATCATGGCCAAAGTATTGGCGGACCGCATGGTGGAAGCCTTGGCGGAAAGAATGCACGAACGGGTCCGGAAGGAATTTTGGGGATACGCTTCTGATGAGCAAATAAACACTGAAGGATTAATCAGGGAAAAATATGTGGGTATCCGCCCAGCACCGGGCTACCCAGCCTGTCCTAGCCACGAAGAAAAAGATAAGATTTGGTCATTGCTTGAGGTGGAAAAGAATACCGGCATTACCTTAACAGAAACCCGGGCTATGTATCCGGCCGCTTCCATATGTGGGTGGTATTTTTCCCACCCGGAATCACGCTACTTTTCTGTAAGTAAAATTGGTTTATAAAGAAGACGCAGCCCAATTTTGGGAAGACATTTACTTGGAAGATGATGCGGGCTGGGATCTAGGAGGTGTCACACCTGTTTTTGATATTATTGCTGATGAGCTAAACAGGGGCAAGGTATGTATTGTAGGCTGCGGTCATGGTTATGATGCGGTCATGTTTGCTCTAAAGGGATTCGAGGTTACAGCAGTCGATTTTGCGCCATCAGCAACAATAGCGTTGGAATCAATATCTGAAAAAGAAAATGTGAATGTCCAGATACGCCAGTCCGATATATTTTGCCTGACACCCAAATATGACAGTGTTTTTGACTATGTTATTGAGCAAGCTTGTTTTTGTGCCATCAACCCCGAGCGCCGGAAGGAATATGAAAGGTTGGTATACAAAATTTTAAAACCAGGCGGAAAAATGATTGGTCTCTGGTTTCCTCTGGATAAATCAATGGCAGATGGAGGCCCGCCATGGGGAATAACAATTGATGAAGTAAAATCCATTTTCAAAAATGGTTGGATTATTGAAAAGGAAGAATTTCCAGAAATATCCATTCAACAAAGAAAGAATCGTGAAAAACTCATTATATTTGAAAAACAATGATTGACAAATCCACATTTGATTTTCTGGCGGACCTTAAAAAGAATAATCGCCGGGAGTGGTATCATGCCAATAAAGATCGGTTTAAGGATTCCCAACAAAATTTTATCGATTTTGTGGCCATGATACTGTTTCGAATTTCAGAATTCGATCCGGATATGATTGGTACCGAGCCAAAAGACTGCTTGTTTCGTATTTATCGTGATATTCGTTTTTCGAAAGATAAAACACCATACAAGACCTGGTTTAGTGCCGGGATGAACCCCGGTGGAAGAAAACGGATGGGCGCTGGATATTATATCCATGTTGAACCAGGAGATTGTTATATCGCCGGTGGTGTTTGGCATCCAGACAAGGAAACATTATCGGCTATTCGTGAATATATCATTGGCTGGCCAAACCAATTTAACGCCATAGTAAATGAGTCCGGGTTTGTGAAAATGTTTGGCGGATTAAAAGGCGATAAACTGAAAGTGGCACCAAAAGGTTATCCGAAAGATCACCTACAAATTCAATGGCTGAGATACAAGGATTTTATCGTAAGCAAGAATTTTCATGATGAAGAACTTCAATCTGGAAAATGTTTTGATACCGCCTATGATGTATACTACCAAATGGCAGATTTTATTTTTTATTTGCGAAAAGCAATCAAACAATTATAAAAATATAGTATTCAACCTAACTTTTGCCCATGCGTTCTGAATTAAATATAGCGAAAGAAGCTGCCATTGAAGCGGGCAGCGTTATTCTTAACTACTACAACGCCGATTACGAAATACAGGAAAAGGGGTATCACAATCCTGTAACCACTGCCGACTACGAAGCTGATACTAGATTAAAAGAAATTCTACTAAATGCAAGACCAGATTATGGTTGGCTTTCTGAAGAAACGGTGGATTCTCGTGAACGACTGGAAAAAGAACGCGTGTGGGTAGTGGATCCTCTTGATGGAACGAAGGAATTTATCGAAGGGGTGCCTCATTTTGTTGTCAGCATTGCTTTGGTAGAAAGTGGTCAGCCGACTATTGGTATCCTGTACAATCCAGTGACCGGCGAAACTTTTACAGCAACACAGGATGAGGGCGCCTGTTTGAATGGTGAACCGATCCACTGCATAGCCAAGGAAAAGATGAGTGAAATGGTGATCCTGAATAGCCGGTCGGAAACTCGCCGGGGACTCTGGGAACCGTATGCTGGTGCATTTGGTGAACTGAGAGCAATCGGTTCGGTGGCCTACAAGCTAGGTCTTACCGCAGCCGGTCAAGCGGATATATTTGCGTCCCTGCGTCCTAAGAACGAATGGGATATTTGTGCGGGGACGTGCATCATCCAAGAAGCGGGTGGAAAAGTTATTGACCTAAACGGCAATAATATTAGTTTTAATCAGGAAAAGACATTAATAGAACCAGGTTTGATTGCTGGGGATATCCAAGCTGTAGATAAAACGTATAAAGCGCTTACCGCAAATACATAAGATGACAAAAATACCAAAAGATGCAGTTAAGTGTTTAGATAAAGGTTTTGTCCGGTTGGTGGATTCCATGGGCGGGGACGATGCCATTGTGCAGGCTGCTCGGGTAAGTTACGGCAAGGGCACCAGCAAAGTGAGTCAAGACCGTGGCCTCATTCGCTACTTGATGCGCCACCGCCACACCACACCATTTGAAATGGTGGAATTCAAGTTTCACTGCAAGATGCCCATTTTTGTGGCTCGCCAGTGGGTGCGGCACCGTACCGCCAACATTAATGAATATTCATTGCGCTACTCAGAAGCTCGGGACGAGTTTTATTATCCTGAGTCCAAACATATTCAATTCCAAAGCGCCCTCAATAAACAAGGTCGTTCGGGCAATGTACCCAAGCAACTCACCGATAAGGTAATGAAATATTTCAAGGAAATATCCGAGCGCAGTTTTGATATGTATAAGGAACTGAACGAAGCCGGTTTGGCGCGGGAACTAATCCGGGCCATCCTACCGGTGAATCTCTATACAGAATGGTACTGGAAGAATGACCTGCACAACCTGTTGCATTTTATTGGTCTGCGCTCTGACAGCCATGCCCAGTATGAAATCCGAGTCTACTCCGATGCCATGGCGAAGGCGGTAAAAAAAGTGGCGCCATTTGCTTGGGAAGCCTACCAGGACTATGTGGTCAGCGGTTTACGTTTTTCCCGGATCGAACAAAGCCTGCTGGAGCAGCGTCTTCCTGATCGAGTAATTGATGACATTCTTGAAGATGTGGCTTACCAGATTACCGCAACCCTGCATAATAACAAACGCAGGGAAGATGCGGACCTTTTCCCCCTCTATCAAAAGCAGGGCGGGAGTGATTCTGAAGATGACTTTAAGCTGAAGTGGGCTTCAGGAGAGATCGAAATTGGCAACGTACGTGAGTTACGCGAATTCAAGACCAAGCTTAAACAGCTGAAGAAGTAGTTTCAAAGGCTTTAACCCTAAACCGGATATGGCTGTAAAAAAATCATCTGAAGGACACCGCCAGCGCCTGCTTTGGTGTTCGTTCATAACCACCTCAGTGGTAATCCAAACCCGAGTAAAGAGGATCTGGCCATAACAAATAAATTAAAGGAAGCATCACAGTCCATTGATGTGGTGGTCCATGATCATCTGATCATTGCTGGGAATGAAGTGTATTCATTCGCGGACCACGGGCTGATTTAAATATCTTTAGGACACATGTCTTTATTTAACCGAGCCGAAATCATTGATAAGAATTTCACATCCTTTGTGAAGTCAGGGAACCTCCCGCAAGCCCGAATCGATCTTCCTCTTTCTCATACAAACATAAAGCCATCGGATTTGGTTTCATTATTTGAGTCTCAGGTGTTGAGCCGGCACATGGATCTGAAAGCAAGGCTTATGAAGGATGACGGGAAGTGTTATTACACCATCGGAAGTTCCGGCCATGAGGGCAATGCCGTCTTTGGAAAGATATTCCCTTACACAGATATGGCGTTTCTGCATTATCGCAGCGGTGCATTATTTATAGAGCGCTCAAGGCAGACGCCGGGGACCACACCTCTGTACGATCTCGCACTTTCTTTTACTGCATCCGCAGATGATCCTATCAGTGGAGGCAGGCATAAGGTGTTTGGTAGTAAAAAACTAAATATACCGCCACAAACCAGCACAGTTTCCAGCCACGTTCCTAAAGCTGTTGGTGTAGCACTTTCTATAGACCGGGCGCGTGATCTCGATATTCAGGAAAGGGAACTGAAAAATGACAGCGTTGTTCTTTGCAGTTTTGGTGATGCGAGTATAAATCATTCTACGGCTCTGGGAGGATTCAATACGGCCGGCTGGGTGACACACCAAGGTGGACATGTTCCCATTGTATTTATTTGCGAGGATAACGGTATTGGTATTTCGGTGCCCACACCTGAGAATTGGATCAGGGATTCTTTCGTGAACCGCCCTGGTTATAAGTATATCGCTTGCGATGGATTAAACCTAATCGATCTGATTGAAAAATCAAAAGAAGCAGAATCGTATTGCCGAAATCACCGGTCACCTGTTTTCATCCATATGAAAACGATCCGGTTAATGGGTCATGCCGGATCGGATATAGAGTCTGGGTATCACAAACAAGAAACCATTGAAAAGACAGAATTCAACGATCCTCTGCTTCATTCATCCCGGATCCTGATTCAAAACAGATGTTTATCAGCAGATGATATTTTGAATCTATATGAATCTGCGAGACAAACCATAAATCATGTGTGTGAATCAGCAGCAAAAAGACCGAAACTAAAAACTGCGGAAAATGTGATGGAATCAATCACAGCACATACGTTCAATCGAACAGTTCCAACTATACCAGGTCAAAAAGATCGGGAAGCTATTTTTGGAAAGAAATCTGCGCGGTTGGGCCAGCCTCAGCACATGGCAAAACTACTTAATTATGGTCTTTCAGATATTATGCTTCGTTATCCCAATACGCTGGTATTTGGGGAAGACGTGGCCCAAAAGGGCGGTGTGTACCATGTAACAGCTGATCTTCACAGTCAATTCGGGATGCGCCGTGTCTTTAACAGTCCACTGGATGAAACCTCGATCATCGGTTCTGCGATAGGTTTTGCCCATAATGGATTTGTTCCGATTCCGGAGATTCAATTTTTAGCTTATTTCCACAATGCTGAAGATCAGTTACGTGGAGAAGCGTCAACTTTAGCCTTTTTCAGCGAAGGACAATTCATGAATCCGATGGTATTACGCGTGCCGGGGTTAGCGTATCAGAAAGGATTCGGCGGCCATTTTCATAATGATAATTCTCTGGCAGTTTTTCGAGATCTTCCCGGTGTGATTCTGGCATGTCCGTCCAATGGCCACGATGCTGTTAAGATGCTCAGGACCGCCGTACGCGAAGCCTATAAAAACGGCCGAATCACTGTGTTTGTTGAACCGATTGCGTTGTATATGATAAAGGACCTTCATAAGCCCAAAGACGGCGAGTGGAATTTTAAATATCCCGATCTAAAAGAAGAGCTACCTATTGGTGAATTTGGCGAGCACGGGATGGGAAAGGCACTGACCATAATCACTTACGGAAATGGATTGTATTTGTCCCTGCAGGCACAGAAAGAGATTGAAAAGAAACTGAAGAAAAAGATAAAAGTGATCGATTTAAGATGGCTATCTGATATTAACCTTCCAAATCTTCTGAAAGCAATCGGCACATGCGCGAAGGTGCTGATTGTAGATGAATGCAGGAAAAGAGGTTGCCATGGAGAAGGACTTATTGCGGACATGGCCAGTGTAACCAATAAGCGATTAACTATCAAATTGCATGCTGCAGAGGACAGTTTTATTCCGCTGGGTGAGGCGGCAACGGTCACCCTGCCCAGCAAAGAAAGTATCATCAAACACGCGTTGGAACTGGTTAATGGGTAAAGAACGCATTGTTATCATTTGTCCTGGGCGAGGAAGTTATACACGGGAAACATCCGGGTATTTAAAGACCTATGGTGCACTGGCAAAGGATCGGATTATTTTCATGGATGAAAAGCGGAACACGGCCGGTTTGCCAACACTTTCTGAATTGGATTCTCAACCCTTCAAAGCCAAGATACACATGAAAGGTGAGCACGCTTCGACCCTGATCTACGCCTGTAGCTTGGCTGACTTTTTATCAATTGATCAATCCAGATTTGAAATCGTTGCTATAACCGGGAATTCCATGGGCTGGTACTCAGCACTGGCGCTCGGCGGCACGCTAAAGCATGAAAATGCCTACACCCTTATTGACACCATGGGATCCATGATGAAAGATACTATTATTGGCGGACAGATCATCTACTCAGTTACCGATGACAACTGGCAGGTAGACGAAGCAACAAAAGCAAAGACCCTGAAAGAGGTGGAAAAAGCAGGAGCAAACATATCCATTTATCTTGGAGGGTATCTTGTTATTGGCGGCGCGCAAAAAGCGCTGGATAAGCTGTTAAAGTCACTACCTCACAAAGATAAATATCCGTTTCAATTACCTTACCATGCAGCCTACCATACACCACTTCTAGAATCGGTATCTGGAAAAGCACTTACCATGCTTCCCGAGCAAATGTTTCAAAAACCTATTGTTCCGCTTGTAGATGGACGGGGATATATTTGGTCTCCATGGGCAACTAATTCAAATGATCTTTGGAATTATACGCTTGGTCATCAGGTTTGTAAAACGTATGACTTTACTACGGCCATGAACGTGGCGATAAAAGAATTTTGTCCAGATAGATTGGTTTTACTTGGTCCTGGAAATACCTTAGGTGGATCCATTGGACAAATTATTACCGGACAGAATTGGCAGGATATTTCC
>FAXC01000308.1_pt2 | contig 41800 bp, 31 predicted proteins | sample 734421 | NCBI WGS metagenome assembly FAXC01 (sample SAMEA3597868, study PRJEB11362) | hydrothermal vent metagenome | biome: marine hydrothermal vent biome; feature: marine hydrothermal vent; material: ocean water | place: Atlantic Ocean | collected 2010-09-19/2010-10-04 | reverse complement strand
AACGGTTACTTAAGTCTGTTAAATTTTATGTGAAATTTATGTTTGGTAAAATCCATGAAATACCCATAGAAAAGACCACATTTCAATATGAGCGGTGGTAATTTTTACTATGCGCAGTAAGTCTTTTTATTGTTTTATTGTGTTGCTAATCTTGGTCAGTTGCTCTGATAATTCACCAGGAATAAAAAAGGTCATTGTGAAGGATAATTCTGCTAGACTTGTTGATAATCCTAAAACAAAATCTCCCATAACATTTATACCAATTGGCACCGAATTAGAAGTACTGAAAACAAAGGATGTAAAGAAAGGCTTGTTCAACACAACCTGGTTTCAGGTACCTTACGAAGATACAGTAGGTTGGATCAATATGTTTTTCGTAACAGTTGATTCAAATGCCACTGTGGATGATATGATAAAACTTGCCGATCGTAGTCAGCCTGATGCCGTCGAGGATGCTGATTATGATGAAGATTATGAAACCGATGAAACTTTTGATTACGATGAATATTATGAAGATGAAGAAATTACCAATGATACAGATGTAATAACTGCAAGCCAACGTAATGTTGTCCAAAGTGTTGGATCCGGTAGTGCAAATGTCCCCATTTTATCATCAATAGGTAGGTTGTACACTGTACAGATTACATCCGGTAAAAATCTTGCAGCAGCGGAAGAATTGGTTCGGAATGCAAAAAATGCTGGTATAGATGCTTATATCCAACAGGGTTACGTAGATAACAGCGGTACATTATGGTATCGTGTGCGGGCAGGAAAATATACATCCATAGATATAGCCAGGGCTGCCGCTGGTGAAATAAATGAAAAGATGAATGCAAATTCCTGGGTGGATAATTTCCGGAAAGATGAAGCGGTAGAACAGGAATTGATTCCAGCGGTAAGCGAACCGTTAGAATCCTTGCCCATGTACAGCGTTATTGAGCCATGGATAAAAGAAAATATTTCAAATTCTGGTTCTATAAAGTATATAAAATGGTATGATCCATATATCAGGGGTAATTTTCATTTACAGCGAGTTCGCTATAGTATATTGACTAATCAAGACGAATTGTTGATTGACGAGCGCGAGTTCAAAATTTGGGATGGAAAGCTATATTCTGTTTTTGATAATCAAGGTACCCAACTGCAGTAAAGCTGTCCAATTTATTTAGCTGTTGTTGGCTTACACCACTTATCGTTACAATAAATTTCCGACAATCAAAATTGTTTAATTCTGCAAAGTGAAAATACCTATCATTTTATTTTCAATAATGACATTTGCAGTAGCTGAGGTTCGTGTAAATATTGACAGCCTAGTGATCCGAGAAGACCTTGGTAGTAAAGGTCGGAGGTATTTACCAAATACAAAAATGCCCTTTAAGGGATTGGTATATAATGAATATCCTAACGGACAGGTAGAATTTGAAGGACCACTCGAATCTGGTTTACAGCATGGTACTTGGGTATGGTGGTATCCAACCGGTGAGAAAAAATCAGAAATTACTTTTTCAAACAATTTAAGGCATGGCCACGGACGATCTTACTTTGAATCTGGAAATTTGCGGGAATCAGGAAGTTATCTAGAGGATAAAAAGGAGGGCCTCTGGACGCAATATTATGAATCAGACAAGAAATTGTCTGAGACGAATTATAAAAATGATATATTGCATGGTCGGTTGACTATTTGGCACGAGAATGGCAGGAAAAAAAGGGAAGTGTTTTACACCAAAGGCAAGAAGCACCAGTGGGAGCTTGGGTGGTACGCAGATGGCAGTCATCGTTTAAAATTATATTGGTATCTCGGAATGCAAGATGGTCAACAAATAGCCTGGTACAATAACGGTCAAAAGGAATATCATTTCACATTCAATAATGGCATCTGGATTGGTGATATTAATGAATGGTATGAGAATGGTGGTCAGCGGATCAAAGGATCTTTTGTCGATGGGAAACAAACCGGAACTTGGATTTGGTATTTTCCTAATGGTAATTATGCTCTGGAAGGTGAATATACTGATGGTTTTCCAACAGGTTATTGGCGTTCCTATTCAGAAGATGGTTCAATGATATATAATGAAGAGGAATATGGCGTATGGGTGGAGGATGAACTGAAATGGTGGAAAGAAGATTATGCTGGCACTGCGAACCCCGGAGATATGCCTGTTATCCAATATTAATTAATACAAGGAATTAGTTCGATGAGTAATATTGTTATTAAAAAACTTTCCGATGTTGAAGTAGATAATATGGGTATTTTAAACTGGCCTATCTGGACCTGTGAGGTCTCAGAATTCCCATGGAAATATGACGTGGAAGAATCTTGTTTAATTTTAGAAGGGGAAGTGTATGTGGCCGCTGGTTCAGATACTGTGCAAATTAAAGCGGGGGATTTTGTTATTTTTCCGAAAGGATTAGCCTGCGTCTGGCGGGTCACCAAATCAATCAGGAAACATTACCAATTCGGTGGATGACTAATATTTACTGCTTGAAAATTTATGCGTGAATCTGTCGCAGAATACCTGAAAACGTACGACCCCTTTGTATTATTTGGACCAAGTCATATTGCGGCGATTATTGTAGCATTATTCCTGGTCATTTTTCTACCCATTTACGCCCGGCAGAAACTATCCGAGCAGCAACAGCACCTAGTGGGAAGTGTTATTGGTTATTGCGTGATGAGTAGTTACTTAATATGGGTAATCTTGGAATTAATCGCAGGTACATTTGATGTAAAATTACATTTACCCATCCATCTCTGCCGCTTGGCCAATTTACTGATCCCCCTAGTAATGGTCAGACGCAGCTATTTTTTCTATGAAATACTGTATTTCTGGGGTCTATCTATAATGATCCAGCCTGTTCTTACACCTGATATCGCCGCCGGTTTCCCCCATTTTCAATACTGGCGGTTTTGGTTTGCTCATCATGGCATGATACTAGCCTTGATTTACGCCACCGTTGTTTATGATATGCGACCAACAATCGCCAGTGTCTGGAAAGCGATGCTGGCCATGAATATCTTTTTGATCATTGCAATAATTGCCAATCTTTTACTTGGTGCGAATTATTTCTGGATTTGCGGTAAACCTGTTAACGAATTAGGAGAACATGTGCCGAGTTTATTGGATTATTTGGGACCATGGCCATGGTATATTCTTGCGGCTGAATTTGTTGCTTTAGCACATTTCTTGGTAGCTTTTGTGCCATTTCTTTTTTTAAGCAGAGGAAGGCGAGAATAATGAATCGAAATTTCACGTGGTATGCCGTAATGGTAATAATAATGGTACTTTACTATTATGCAAAACAAACTGAGAGATATGATATGAAACCACCGGTCGCAAAGCAAAATCCTTATAAGACTACCCTTCATGGGCAAGAAAGGATTGATAATTATCACTGGATTCGTCTAACGGATGAACAAAAATTGGCAAAAAATATAGAGGGTTGGCCTGATGATCAAACAATGCAAGTTGTGGATTATATAAAAAAAGAAAATGAGTACACTCAGACCCAACTGAGGCATACGAAGAATCTGCAGAAAAAATTATATAGTGAAATTATTAGCCGGATAAAAAAAGACGATGTATCCGTCCCATACCTAGATAATGATTACTGGTATTACACCCGTTATGAAAAAGGCAAGGAATACCCCATTTATTGTCGCAAGAGAGAATCCCTGGAAAATCCGGAAGAGGTTATGATCAATGTAAACGATTGGGCGAAAGGACATGACTATTTTTCATTAACGAATTTATCTGTAAGTCCGAACAATAAATTTTTAGCTTTTGGTGTTGATACCTTAAGCCGCCGCATCTACACGATTAAAATAAAAGATTTGCAAACAGGCGAACTATTGATGGATGAAATTCATGGAACGGAAGATGCAGTGGCTTGGGCAAACGATAATGCAACTTTTTTCTATACGGTAAAAAATGAGATAACTTTATTATCAGAACATATCGACCGGCATAAACTGGGCACACTCCAAACAGATGATGTCCGGGTTTACACGGAAAAGGATGATTCATTCTATATTGGTGTTGGTCGCTCAAAATCAGATAAATACATCATCATCTACAACAGTAGTACGCTGATTAGCGATTATTATATCCTAAATGCTAATGACCCGGTAGGGAAATTCAGGCAATTCTCCCCTAGGGAAACAGAACATGAATATACAATAGAACACTACAATGATAAGTTTTACATCGTAACCAACTGGAATGCCATGAATTTTCGATTAATGGAAACACCTGAGAATGCCACAACAAAACAAAACTGGAAGGAAGTGATACCTCATCGCAAAGATGTAATGGTAAGTGGTATCGATGTATTTGCGGATCACCTGGTCATCAGTGAGCGCCGGGATGGTTTGCGGCAAATTCGAGTAATTGATCAGCGCAATGGGAATGAACATTATCTGGATTTTGGTGAAGCAGTCTATTCTGCTTATCCATCTGTGAACCCATCATTTAATACCAATGTTCTCAGGTATCAGTTTTCTTCACTGATTACACCCCGATCAACCTTTGATTATGATATGGATATGAAAGTATCCACTTTGTTGAAACAATCAGAAGTAGTTGGCGGGCACGATCCTGCGGACTATCATTCTGAACGATTGTATGCCAAGGTAAGAGATGGGAAAAAAGTCCCTATTTCAATTGTCTATAAGAAAGGATTTAAAAAAAACGGACAAGGCAACCTGTTATTGTATGCTTATGGATCATATGGCAGCACAAACGATCCATCATTCAGTTCAACCCGGCTGAGCCTATTGGATCGCGGCTTTGCTTATGCAATTGCCCACATTCGTGGCAGCCAAACGTATGGGCGACCTTGGTATGAGGATGGGAAAATGTTTCATAAAATGAATACTTTTACTGATTTTGTGGATTGCAGTAAATATTTAATTCAGAATAATTATACTGATCCGGGGCATTTATTTGCCATGGGGGGCAGTGCAGGTGGATTATTGATGGGTGCCGTTGTCAATTTAGCCCCCGAATTATATCGTGGTGTAATTGCGGCAGTACCATTTGTCGATGTGATCAATACGATGTTGGATGCCTCAATACCACTCACATCAAATGAATGGGATGAATGGGGCAATCCTAGGAAAAAGGATGAATATGAATACATGATGACATATTCACCATATGACAATGTATATAATGCGGCCTATCCGAATATGCTTGTTACAGCAGGCTATTTTGATTCTCAAGTCCAGTATTGGGAACCGGTAAAATGGGTAGCCAAATTGCGGGATTACAAAGTTGGTGAAAATGTCTTGTACCTGCATACCAACATGGATGCAGGTCACGGTGGCAAATCGGGTAGATTCCGCCGTTACAAAGAATTGTCCTTGAAATATGCTTTTATGCTTGATTTAGCAGGGATGAAATACTAGTATTTTTTACCTCTCATGACACTTAGATCGGTGAATCCTGCCACAGGGAATACTCTGCAATCGTTTGTAGAAATGACGGAAGATAAAGTTAATGCTATAGTAGAATGTGTTCACGGAGCTTTTAACGGATGGCGTAAAACAAGTTTTTCGTTTCGTGCAGAACGAATGAAAAAAGTAGCCCATCTCTTACGAGACGGGAAAGAGGAATTCGGTACCCTGATGACTGAAGAAATGGGTAAACCCTATAAACAGAGTATAGCCGAGGTGGAAAAATGCGCTTGGGTTTGTGAATATTATGCGGATAATGCAGAAAATTTTTTGGCCAATAAGGATATTGAAACAGAAGCATCCAACAGTTTTGTGTCCTATCAGCCCATTGGGATTGTATTAGCTGTTATGCCTTGGAATTTTCCATTCTGGCAGGTCTTCCGGTTTGCAGTGCCGGCACTGATGGCAGGTAATGCCGGTATTTTAAAACATGCATCAAATGTACAAGGCTGTGCCCAGGCGATCGAAGATATATTTACTACTGCAGATTTTCCAGATAATCTCTTTAAAAACTTAGTGATCGGGTCAGATAAGGTTGAAAATGTTATCAAGAATCCATTGGTAAAAGCAGTGACCCTTACTGGCAGTACTCCTGCTGGTAAGGCTGTAGCCTCATTAGCCGGTTCGATGCTGAAAAAGACTGTTTTAGAACTGGGAGGAAGTGATCCATATGTAATATTGGAAGATGCAGATCTGGATCAGGCAGTTAACGCCTGCATTGCTGGAAGAATGCTGAATACAGGCCAAAGTTGTATCGCGGCAAAGCGTTTCATTGTGGTCGAACCATGCCGGCCTGAATTTACTGATAAGGTAGCCAAGAAGATCAAGAATATGAATATGGGAGATCCGCTTGACCCAACTATTGATATTGGTCCCATGGTGAATATTTTAGCTCGAGATGAATTGCATCAGCAAGTGATTACTAGTCTGGATAAAGGTGCCGTGTTAGTTACAGGGGGCATTATTCCTGAATCACCCGGCTCTTTTTATCCGCCAACGCTGCTTGTGGATGTGGTACCGGGTATGCCCGCTTTTGATGATGAGCTGTTCGGCCCGGTTGCCGTAATTATCGCAGCAAAAGATGAACAGCAGGCCCTTGAACTTGCCAACCAGACAAAATTTGGGCTCGGTGCGGCTGTATTTACCACCGATTTTCAAAAAGGAAAAAAGATAGCCACGGAGGTCTTGGAAGCAGGTTGTTGCTTTGTAAATGATTTTGTGAAATCAGATCCGCGCCTGCCATTTGGCGGTATAAAAGAATCCGGTTATGGTCGTGAATTATCGGAATTTGGTATTCATGAATTTGTAAACATTAAAACGGTGGTAATTCAATGAAACGAGTCACCCTTCTTTTACTAATATTTATTACATACTCACCGGCACAGCAAATGGATCGCCTGTTTTGGAATGGTAGTGATTGGCGTCGGTTAGAGAAATTGGCAGATTATGATCCAGAACTGACCTACATGATGAAGATAGCCTATATAAATGGCATATTAGATGGCAGGTTATTTTATTACCTGAAAGCATGGATGATGGAGCAGACTTTTGCCGATAGTTTGTATGCCGAAACCGTTGATTATCTTACACCCAGAGAATTAGTGAAAGTTCTCGATAATTTTTACGCTGATCCGATCAATGGTTATATCCCCCTACCTTCAGCAATAATCATCTCTAATATGTTCGGTGAAAGGATTCCAATGGATACAATTAACGAATATATACGTCATTCCAAAGAGTGGATTAACAGAATGATCCTCGAACAAAAGCAATAATGTAAGCCATGTTTTCCCGCCCATTAATTATAGTGGGATTTGCTTTTGTATTGCTATGCGGCCAGAGGCAAAACCGCGTCTTTTGGGATGGCAGCAATTGGAACCGCATTGCGATCCAGATGAATCAAGAGTCTGAATCGATTTACCGCGTAAAAGCCGCCCATATTAATGGACTTTTAGATGGAAGATTATATTATTATTTAAAAGCCTGGGAGGTAGAGCCAGTTTTGGCAGAAGATGCCTACGATGATCCGCTGGATCTCTTGCGGCATAAAGAATTGATTAAAGCACTTGATAATTTTTATTCTGACCCAAAACACAATACAATTCCAGTTATTTCAGCAATTATAATTGCCAACATGCGTATCGGGGGCATTACCGAACCAGTTGTATACAAATATATTGAGGAAACACGATTCTGGGCCAATAGTATGAAAGCAGATATTGATTCAATGTCAGTTGAAATCCTTGCAGCAAAACTCGATAAGCATTTATCAAAACCGTTTGATATAAGCGATAAATATGGTCGTGGACCAGATTATGAGCGCAAACGAGTGTTAAAGCCCAAGTATCCCCAAGTAGCAGATAAGGGTGATAAAGAAATGACCTGGTATATGCGATTACTCCAAGGCTGGAAGTTTGGTATAACAGGCGGGATTAATCGGTGGAGTGCAAGTGACAGCGCTGGTTCATCTGGATCAGGTTATAATCTTATAATTAAGACACCGTTTCATTTTGCGACAGAAAAACTCGAAACTCATGTTCGCTTGGAAACAGGTGGTATAAAATTCTCAACTAATTTGAATGGCAACCAGACTGCCGCATATGTCCAATTCGGATTACGGGATTCAAATATTCCACTAATAAACCGAATGATGTTAGATATTGGAATGGGATCCACATTAGGCAACCCTTCTTTCAGCAGCGGGTTATTGATTACACTAAGGAAGAAAAAGCTAGATCTGATTACTCGCTATGTATCTGCAAGTTCTACAGCAGAGACAAAATTACCACCTAATTGGATATCTATTTCACTGGGGTTTAATTTTTAATCGACCCGGTAGAAACCTATGGCGGGGTGGTATGTATATACACGGTAGTCATTCGGGAATCGTACTTTAGCGATATAAAATTCAAAACGGTCAGGTTGCCGACGGTTTAGTGAAAAGACCTTATCTTTAGAGACTGATTGTTTCGGTTGCAGCGCACCATCCGCAGGCTCTAAAAAAGTGATCCGTTTTTCAGATAATATATCACCTTTACTATTGATGTGTAATAGAAAACCATCAAGTTCGCTGATATTTCGTTGGGAATTATTATTTATTTGAATGACGATGCGGATCTGTTTATCATTCATGATACGTTGACGAATATCGACAGCCAAAAGATCTTTTGGCTCATCGCTATAAAGAGCAGAAAGGAATAAGCAGAATAACAGTATATTCATATGTAAACTTCGCCAGCGTACGAGAAAAACAAAAGGAAAACTAATTATTGGGAACCAAATATTTCACATAACCGTATTATTGAAACAATTATTCCTTACCGCACATGACAGAAACTGAATTCCGTAAATTATTGAATAAACTTGATGGTTATTTCATCCCGCGCCAAATCGGGTCAACTGCTAAAGAATGGATCACGGCTGGATCTTTGTTGGGTGAAACAAGTATTGCTGATATAAAACGAATCCTCAGTAAAGAACCAATTAACTGTCATTTTAGTGAATTGGGGGATGATATTCGTATTCATGTATCCAACCATGATAGTGTGATTTTACGAATACCAAATATTTCCAAAACCCATCAGATTTTATTTATTCTAACAGTAATAACGACATTAATGGCTGGCGCCGTAATGCAAGGTGGACAACCATTTACAAATCCAGGAGAAATTCTAATAGGTGTACCTTTTTCACTAACGTTGTTGCTGATTTTAGGCTGCCATGAATTTGGCCATTATTATTATGCCCAGAAGCATAAAGTAGATGCTACACTGCCTTACTTTTTACCGGCACCGCCATTTCTATTTATTATTGGTACTTTCGGTGCATTTATTAAAATAAAATCTCCCATCTATAAAAAAGATGCATTATTGCAAATTGGCGCTGCTGGTCCTATTGCCGGTTTTGTCATTGCTGTACCGGCTTTGATAATTGGCCTCATGTTATCAGAGATCATCACAATTGATGGGGGAGAAGCAGGCATAATTCTAGGGGATTCTCTGCTTATGAAATTTCTCACTGTAATGGTGTTCCCAAATCTGGCTGATGGACAGGATGTTCTACTGCATCCCATAGCATTCGCTGGTTGGATTGGACTATTAGTGACAATGCTCAATTTGTTGCCGATTGGTCAGTTGGATGGTGGACACATTGCTTATGCAATGTTAGGTGAACGTCAAGGATTGGTGGGTCGTATTGCGCTTTTGGCTTTACTACCGCTCAGTTTATTATCGCTAAATTGGTTAGTTTGGGGTATCTTAATTATTGTATTAATGCGCACTGCAAAGCATCCGCCTATCCAGGATTTACACACACCCTTATCCAGAGAAAATAAGCAGGTGGGCTATGCTTGTCTGGTCATATTTATATTATGTTTTATTCCCACCCCTTTTCAAATTTGACATGAATCGATTACCGGTCCTTTTCATTCTATTGGGAGTGTTATTTGGACAAGCCAGAATAGGCGAGTGGCAGGCGTATACTGCACCTCTCCATATCAATGATATTGCTGGTTTTGAACAGCAAGCTGTTTGTGGGACGAATGGCGGTTTACTGATATATGATCAGGATGAAAACACCTTTAATACGTTAACGGTTATTGATCAACTTGCCGGCACTGGGGTCAATGTGGTTGAAATTGGCCAGGACGGTTATTTGTGGCTTGGCGGTGTTAGTCCAGACGGTTTTGTTCAGGTTTACGATCTTAAGACGAAAAACAGCATCGCAGAATTTGATTTTGGTTTAACTGAGATTATTGACATATCTATAGCAGATTCTATTGGTTTTGTCGCGTTTCTGGAAAATCAGGACTGGGGCCTAATGGAATTTATTTATCGTGATGAGAATTGGATTTATCGTGATGTATATCGCAATTGGCCGACAGATTTTGAATCAATTAATGCAATAGAGATCTGGGATGATGAGGTTATGGTGGCCACAGAACAAGGATTATTTGTTGGTGATTGGCGAGGATCAAATCTGAAGGATCCAACAAGTTGGGGACAGCCATACACAACACTGAGCGGTAATATCAGCAGCTTGCATGAAAATGGCAGTAACATATTATTGGTCCATGAAAGGAATGTATACCATTTAACGCCAAATACGTCGACGCCATTGACTTTACTTTGGGATTATTTTTCCGATACAGATCAATTCATTGATATAACGCAGGACTCAGATGGATTCCTTTGGGGTATACTTGGCCGGAAATTCATGAAATTGAGTGATACGGCAATTGATTGGCAGCTGGACGTGCAATCCAAGTATTCATTTACGTGTTTAACCAAAATGCCTGATGGCCAAATAATTGCTGGATCAGAGATAGGAATTACACTAATTGATCAGGACAACCAAACACTGATCCGAGAAATACCGAACGCACCGCTGACAAACCAGATATCTGCAGTAACTGTATTGAATGATGGTCGGCTTGTTGCCGGTTCAAAGTATGGTCTTTCTATTAAAGAGTCTTGGGGCTGGCGAAATATTGCTGAATCTAATGAGATAATTCTTACACCAACTTATAATGAATTACGATTCGCTGTAGATTATATACCCGTTGATTTTGGTGGTTTTGTAGCTGATATGGAACAGGGACCAGATGGTTTACTGTATTGCGCTATTCGTGGGACGTACCCTGAACCACGTCGCCATGGAGGCGGTATAATTATAATAGATATAGATAATCCTGAGAATTTCACTTTGATAGATACTGCAGTGTTGGACTATTACGCCAATGAATATATGATTGTAAAGGATCTTGAATTCGATGCCTCAGGTATTCTCTGGGGAGCGAACGCTTATGCTACAACACGAGGAAACCCGATTGCGGTACGGGATGCAAATAAATCCTGGGGATCATTTAGTGTAACTAACTCTGGAAATATCCTAAGCTATACACCCAATACTATTGGGTTTGATTCATTCGGTCGTGTTTGGGTTGGTTCATTTGAGGACGATTTGAATACACCACCAGCGCGGAACGGTGGTTTGGTATATCTGGATTATGAGGGCAGCGTAATCAATCCTACCAGTACAGAATGGGGTTCAGTTGATATCAACCCTGGCTATACTAATAATACTGTATGGTCGTTGGCGATTAATGATGAAGATATACTATATGCGCTCACTCCCATTGGTTTACTGCAACTGACCTTACAATTCTCAAATGCTGAACCTGTGAAAAAATATGGTTATGTATATTTTCCAAATATTTCTTACGGAAAAGGATCAAAGGTTCGGCTTGACTCCAGAAATAATGTTTGGACCGCCTCGCCAACACAAGGTGTGCATGTCCTAACATCAGGATCAACGTATTGGCCGGATATAAACGGTTTCAAACGAGATAATAGTCAATTGCTCTCGAATGAAGTGGCTGATATTGCGTTTAATAATGGTGAAGGATTGGCCTATATAGCGACCAGTCGGGGAATTAGTGTATTGCGTATACCTTTTGCAGTCCGGATGGATAGCTACAACAAAACACGGGTGTTCCCCAGTCCATATCATCTACCCAGCAGTTCGCCACTAGTAATTGATGGCTTAATGGATGAGAGCACCTGTAAGATAATGACGGTTACCGGGAGAGTGATCCGTACGCTTGTGGTTAGTAGCGCAGGAGTAAATGGGTATCAGGCCTATTGGGATGGAAAAGATAGTAAAGGTAGATGGGCTGATACAGGTGTTTACCTAATAAGTATTTATAGGGATAGCGGGGATTCAGGGTTCGAGAAAATTGCTGTAATTCAGCATTGAGCATAAATCAATATTATTTCTTTAAGTCAATAAACTCCGGCATTAAACTGAAATCCTGCTCTAATTCATCAGCAATATTGCGAATCATTTGTTTACGCTCACCATAAGGTAGAAACGCACTTTTCATAGCCATAATTATCATTTCTCTAAAATCATGCAGTTTGAATCCGAATAATTTATGTGCGAGCAAAAACTCTTTTGTCAAGGTGGTGCCGGACATTAAACGGTTATCTGTGTTTAATGTGACTCGAATTCCTTGATCATAATAATATTTCAATGGATGATATTTTAGAGATCGAATGGATCTTGTCTGCCAGTTAGATGTTAAACAAACTTCAAGAGTGATGCGGTGGTCATTCACATAGTTCATTAGGTCTTTATTTTCCTTAAGCCGTGTGCCGTGACCAATCCGGTGTGCGCCACAATGGTGGATTGCCTGATGTATAGAACTAGGTCCGAACGCTTCTCCAGCATGAATTGTAGCATTGATATTATTATTCAAAATCATATAAAAAGCTTCCTGGTGGTCCTTCGCTGGAAAATTTTCTTCTGCACCTGCTAAATCAAACCCAACAACACCTTTATTTTTATATCGCACAGTTAGATCGGCAAGTTTCAGTGATGCTGCAGCCGAGATGTTGCGTATTCCGCAAACAATAATACCAGATTCTACTCCAAAATCTTTTCGACCTCGCTGCAACCCTTCTCGAACCGCTTCAACAGACTCGCCTAAAGACATTCCTTTTTCTGTGTGTAATATGGGTGAATAACGGATTTCTATATAGCGTACGTTTTCCTTGGCTACGTCCTCAATTAATTCATATGCAGTTCGCCTGAGCGCCGCTGGTGTTTGCATGACGCTAAGTGTTATATCGAATCGTTTTATGTAGTCTTCCAAGGATCCTCGGGTTTTACCAATAACCAATAGCTTAGATAATTTATCAGAATTGGAAGTTGGCAAAGTAACCTTATCTTGTTTGGCTAGATCTAGGATTGTTGGTATGCGTAAGGAACCATCAAGGTGACAGTGAAGCTCCACCTTAGGTAGTCTTTGCAGCAGAGATGTATTTATTTTCATTTTTTAATAACCGTGTTATATAACCAGTATATTACGCCAAGAAAAGCGGCTATCCCTAAAAGATCATATCCAGGATAGATTGGCCACCAATCTTTATTTCCGGTAATAAATATTGGTATTGCGACGAGAATACCCATTAAAGCCTCCCCCGTAATTAATCCGGAAGCAAGCAATAGGCCCTTCTTTTCCGCAGCCGCTGATGATCCAGTCTTTTTGCCCACATGATTTATCATTCCCCCAATAAAAATTGGCACTGTCAATTCAATTGGTAAATAAATTCCAACTGCTACGGCCAATACTGGTATTCGAAAATCGGAACCGCGCTTTTCCTGCCGGATGTCCAACATAATTATAATAACGGCTATAACAGCGCCAATGGATACAAAATCCCAAGGTAGATTTCCTGTGAACACACCATCTGCGACCGACTTCATTAATGTGGCCTGCGGTGCAGATAATGCTGACGATCCGATTGTGTATGCTGTGTGTAAAATATCCAATACTAATCCTAAAACAAGCGCTGCGCTTACCGTACCAATCACCTGCATAATTTGCTGTTTCCATGGTGTAGCACCAATAATATGGCCAGTTTTCAGATCCTGCAAATTATCGCCGCCGATGGCTGCTGCACAGCATACTATCGCACCTACCATGATGGCACCGGCTGGACCAACTTCTGAATCGGTACCCAGAAGGACAAGCAATAACAAAGAAGTAAATAGTATAGTCGCTATGGTAACCCCTGAAATAGGGTTATTAGATGATCCAACAACACCAGCCATATAAGCAGCAACTGCCGAGAATAAAAAACCAAAAATTACCATTACAATGGTGAGTAAGATTGCGAAGGCTACTGATTGGATAATTTCCAAATATAATAGAAAAACTGGGATGAGCATAATCAGTAGAACCAGTCCCACATAATTAATAGGAATATCTCTATCCTCAGTTGGGATATCGACATCGCTTTTCCTTTGTTTCAGCGCTTCTAAACTGGTCCTAATTCCAATAATGAGCGGATCGAATAATTTAATAAGTGACCAGATTCCTCCAATAACCATGGCACCAACGCCCATATATCTGATCTTTGAATTCCAGATATTGTAGGCTGCATCTAATGGCTCTCCTTCAAAACCGTTTATAGCTGAATAAATTGGAATCGCAATTCCCCAGGAAATTAGACCACCAGCCAAGACAAGGATTCCAATATTGCGACCAACGATTAAGCCGACTGAAAGCAAGGCAGGCGATAGATTTGTACCCAATCCAAAGATTGATTTTCCAACATTTGTTGCGCCTTCTAAAACAATATTCCACATGGAAAAACCTTGTTCTGCTAATTTTATTAATCCACCGGCTAGGCCTGACATAATAATCATCTTTAACCCACTAGTTGCTTCATCATCAGTGCCAGTTCTGGCTTGTTCACCAGCTTTGAGAACTGCTGCAGTTGCTATTCCTTCAGGGTACTGAAGTTTAGCGACCAAGATGAAGGCTCTTCGCAGTGGTATAGTAAACATGACACCTATGATTCCACCAACAGTAGCAATTTTTGCAACTTCGAGGTAATTAAATTCCTGCCAGTAACCAAGTAAAACTAACGCTGGAATAGTAAATATGACACCAGCTGCCAGTGATTCACCAGCAGATGCTGCAGTCTGTACTAAATTATTTTCTAATATATTTGATTGCTTAAAAAGGGCAAGAACACCCATGGATATAACGGCGGCTGGAATCGAAGCTGATATTGTCATACCAGCAAATAAACCAAGATATGCCATAGCGCCAGACATTAACATGGATAGCAGTATTCCAAGAATTATTGCTTTGAAGGTGATTTCATTTTTCATATTAGCCCTTTTTACTAAGGACTGAGAAAGTAGGTACATATATTTATCTGAGCAAGAGCTCTAATATCGATTGGTCTTTCGCTAACTAGAGCTTGTATTGTAAATTACAGCCAAACAAGGGGTGCTGTTCTGAACCAGACCGAACTGCTGAGAATAAACCCTTTGAACCTGATCTGGATAATGCCAGCGTAGGAAATGAATTACATAACCAGACTCTGTATTCCCCTTCATTTTATATCCATAATCAGTGCCCAGATTTCTGGAATTGTACTAGACGCTTATTCAGCACAACCAATTGAAGGTGTGAACATTACCTCGGTAGATCTAGGGACATCGACAAATGCGGATGGTGAATTCCAGTTGAATGTGAATGAGAGATCAATACTTCAATTCTCTCATATTGGTTATTATACAATAGAATTAGCCGCAATAAACGAAATGGTTGTAATACTTGAGGAAAAAGTAATTGATACAGAAGAGATAATCGTTCATGCGGGGCTAACGGATGAAACGCTGCAAAGGATCGCTTCCAGTGTAACTGTATTTACGAAACGGGATATCACAGAAAATGGAGGAGAACACTTTCAATTTTTAACAGATTACATCCCCAATTTTAACTGGACAGGCGGTACCAGTCGGCCGCGATATTTCCAGGTACGTGGTGTAGGCGAAAGCAGTCATTATTTCGGCGAAGGTCCGCCCAACTTTTCCGTGGGGTTTGTACTGGATGATATTGATCTCAGTGGACTTGGTATGGCTGGAATACTGCATGATATTGAACAGGTTGAAGTATTTAAAGGACCCCAATCTTCCGTGTATGGTCCCAATACCATGGCGGGTTTGATTATGCTGCGGTCTACGACACCCCAAGACAGTTTTGAGTCTAACCTGACAGCAACCTATGGGTCAGATAATCACTACAGACTTGGCCTGGTTAGCAACGTAAAAATTATTAGAGGATTGAGCCTTCGGGTGAGTGGTTTGAAAAATTATTCAGATGGTTTTCGGGAAAACGTATCCAAGAATACCACTAATTCGAACAAACGGGATGAATTATTGTTACGGACAAAATTGAAATATCAACCTAATGAAAAATTAGTACTTGTTGGAACCGTCATGATTGCGAATCTAGATAACGGTTATGACGCCTGGGCACCTGACAACAATCAGGATTTTATGACCTATTCAAATGATCAAGGCCAGGACAGCCAGAAATCAACGGCTTTTTCTCTGCGAGCTAACCTAGTTTTATCGAATCGAGTGACTCTCACAAGCATTACATCCTTTTCTGAAACTGATCTTACCCACAGTTATGATGGTGATTGGGCGGACGACACTTACTGGTATGATAACCATAAATTTGATCCTGAAGTGGAAGGTTGGTCTTATGAATTCTTTGATAGTAATGCAAAAAACAGAACATCACTCACGCAGGAGCTAAGGGCTTCCATTGGTTCTTTTATTATTGGAGGGTACTACAAGCATCTCAAAGAACAGGATAATGCTTCTGGTTACCTTTTTGGCGGGGTAGCAACAGAGGGTACAGGTGCTTATGATTTTAATGTGCTGGCAGGATACGCTCAGTATGCTTACCATTTTTCTTCTGTATTAAGATTGATTGGAAATTTCCGTTATGAAACCAACAAAATAATTTATAACGGGACTTATCTGGGGTATGATGCTGCTTTACCGCCTGTTGAATTTGATTTAGAGCACAGCATGTTGGGATTTAAGGGGGCACTCCAGTATCAGGATGATCAATTCACAAGTTATTACCTGTCATTTGCCCAAGGATATAAATCTGGCGGCGTAAATCAGCAGCCGTTCCTAGCAGAAAAAAACAGACCTTTTAAACCAGAATATATTCAAAATATGGAGCTGGGTTTCAAAAGAATGATGGATAATTACAGTGATCGGCTGACAGTATTCATTGGTAATAGAAGAGATCAACAAGTGTCTGTTTCCAGTCAGCAAGTATCGGGAGATCCCAACAGTTTTTATTATTTTACATCAAATGCAGGCTCAGGACGGCTTGGGGGGCTGGAGTGGGATCATGATCATGTAATAACATCAAATGTTCGTTTAACTGCTTCACTAGGTTATCTGGATACCAAGGTAGAAGAATTTTCATACCGAATGGATTCTACAACTATTGGTATTGGTGGAAACAGAGCAGCAGCTATGGCACCAAAATTAACCGGATCGTTTGGATTTGATTGGCGGGACAAATCTGGATTGTTTGCGCGGACAGACTTGACTTATAAGGACAATTATTATTTTTCAGATAGTCACAACCAAATTTCCAATTCCTATTTTCTAATAAATTTATCGTTTGGTAAAACTATTGATGCAGCCACTATCACATTTTGGGCTCGAAATATTTTTGATAAAAGATATGCAATTCGGGGCTTTTATTTTGGGTTAATTCCACCAGACTATCCAGATGAACTGTGGCTTAGTTATGGTGATCCCAGGCAAATCGGTTTAACATTCGATTATAAATTATAAGATTTTATTGCAATAAACCGGTTGCTACTAAATTAGGACCGCAGTCAAATATTTGGTTGAAAGAAACTGTCAACCAGAAAATAATTAATCTGCTGATGGATCAATATTGCGCCGGGACTTTTTTTTCTCACTTTGCAAACGCTTGTTACGCAGCCTTTTTTCTACGCTGGCTTGGCTAGGGCGAGTAGGCGTTCGATGCTTTTGTTTTTTGGCTGCCTGCTGCAAAAGGGATATTAATTTGTCAAGTGCGACCCGTCGATTTTGACTCTGTGAACGGTGCTCGCGAGATACGATGATCAAATTACCATCTTCGGTTAGTTTTGAACCGGCAATGGCACGTAAACGTTTATAAACTTTTGCAGAAATATTCCCAGAATATTTAGCATTAAAACGTAGCTGGACAGCTGTAGCAACTTTGTTTACATGCTGGCCACCGGGGCCTGATGATCTGATAAACGATTCCTTTACCTCGGACTCATTAATGTATATACTGTCTGTGATTTTTATCATGCTATATACCTGAGCAAACTGTCAGTGCATATTACCATAGCGCCCTAATCAATTTCAACATACTCGTAGGATAAATTTGACAGTTGAGCTTGCTAAGTCGACATGGTAATTTCAGCATCCCATGGCAGCAAAGAAAACCACCCGAAAGAGAATGTTCCTAATTGATGGTTATGCCATGCTTTACAGGGCACATTTTGCCATGATTCGCAATCCATTGATAACCAGTTATGGATTGCCAACTAGTGCACTCTTTGGATTTTTAAATCAGCTTTTTAGATTACTTAAGAAAGAAAATCCAGATTATGTTGCTGCAATTTTTGACAGAAAAGAAAAAACTTTTCGCCACAAGAAATATCCTGACTATAAGGCAACACGGGACCCAATGCCTGAAGAGTTACAGGAACAATTGCCGCATTTATGGAAATTGATTGAAGCCATGCAGATACCATATCTATCCCAGGCAGGTTTTGAGGCTGATGACATTATTGGTACTTTGGTGAAGCATGGTCTGGAACAAGATCTGGATGTGTTCATTGTTAGTGGGGACAAGGATTTCATGCAACTCATCAATGCCAATGTATTTCTTTTTGCGCCGGGCACCCGGAACAAGCCAGACAAAATTTATGACATAAAAGGTGTTGAGGCTCGTTGGGGTGTGCCACCTGAAAAAATTGTAGATCTTTTTGGTCTAATGGGTGATTCGTCCGATAATATACCCGGTGTGGCTGGTGTGGGTCCAAAATCAGCTATGAAACTTATCCATGATTATGGTACCCTTGAAAAAGCGCTAGAAAATGCGGAAAGTGTTACGAATAAAAGAGTGCGGAACGGTCTCCTGGAAGGAAAAGATAATGCTATCCTTAGTAAAGACCTGGTGACAATAGTGACCGATGTTCCGCTGGACCGAGAAATCGATGAATTAGTTAGACAAGATATGGATATTGAAGCAATGGAATCATTATTGACTGAATATGAATTTCATGCGCTCATTAACCAATTACCTAGTTCTGCAGAAGAAAAGATATCCACGAAAAATAAATCAGATAAAGATTATAAAATTATTACAACAGTAAAAAATCTAAAGAACTATTTCAATTCTGTAAAATCGAATAGTTTACTTGCCTTTGATATTGAGACAGATGCCCTGGATCCGATGCAGAATATAATCGTAGGATTCAGTTTCGCAACCAAAGCAAATAGCGGTATTTATGTACCGACACTCTACAAGGATAAACAAAAAAATCATTTTGGCGATGATGATCTGTCTACCGTAATCGAAATAATCCGCCCCATCATGGAGAACAATGATATTCCAAAGACAGGGCAGAATGCGAAGTTTGATATGCTGGTTCTCAAACGTCATGGAATTGAGGTGCAGGGACTGGTATTTGATACGATGATCGCTGCACACTTATTGAAGCCTGAAGCGCGGTCTTATAAACTAGATAATTTAAGTATTGAATATTTGAATTACAGAATGATGCCAATTGAGGACCTGATCGGAAAAGGGAAGAACCAGATTAGTATGACGGAAGTTGAACTTGACAAAGCGGGATTTTATGCAGCGGAAGATGCTGATATCACTTGGCAGCTAACGGATATTTTCCAAAAACAGCTGCAGGATTCTGGGTTGGATCATTTTTTCAAAAAGATAGAATTGCCATTGCTAAGTGTATTAATGGATATGGAGTATCAGGGTACATATGTTGAAAAGGAAATGCTTGAAAAAATGTCTCTTGAGTTAGGCAAGAAAATTGAAAACCTTTCTAAGGAAATTATAAAAGAAGCAGGAACAGAATTTAATATCAATTCTACACAGCAGTTGGCCAATATACTATTTGATAAATTGAATCTGCGTAAAGTGAAACAGCGGTCAACCGCAGAATCGGTATTGGAAGCACTGCGTAATGAACATCCACTGCCCGGTATGATTCTGAATTACCGGAAACTAAATAAATTGAAGAATACATATTTAGATACTTTACCTCCCTTGGTTAACACTGATACTGGCCGTATTCACACCACATTTGGCCAGACCATTGCCTCTACAGGCCGATTATCAAGCAGTAACCCCAATTTTCAGAATATACCAATTCGTACAGATGAGGGGCGGGAAATCCGCAAGTCATTTAAAGCGCAAAAGAAGGGCTGGTTAATATTTTCGGCTGATTACTCTCAAATAGAACTGCGCATCATGGCCCATTTGAGTCAGGATCCTGCACTTATAGAAGCATTTAATAAGAATGAGGATATTCATAGCCGTACAGCCAGTGATGTTTTTGGTGTTGGCATCAAGGATCTCTTGCCGGAGATGCGCCGAACTGCAAAAATAGTGAATTTTGGTATTATGTATGGTGCTGGAGCATTTCGTTTGAGCCAGGAATTGGGAATTCCACGATCAGAAGCTCAAGTGCTGATTGATACCTATTTTGAAAGATATGCCGGTATTCGCGAATACATGGATCGAACGATTAAACAGGCTGAGGATCAGAAATATGTTGAAACTGTATTGGGTCGCCGGCGCAATATTTGGAACATTGATAGCGAAAATCATATTCAAAGAGAAGCAGCCAAGAGAATGGCAATAAATATGCCTATCCAGGGTACTGCAGCAGAGATGATCAAACTTGCCATGCTGGACATTCATCGAACCTTGATAAATGATGGGTATAATGCACGCATGATCTTGCAAATTCACGATGAACTTTTGTTCGAAGCACCTGCGCAAGAAATTGATGCATTACAAGAGATGGTGTCAGATAAGATGGTCAATGCCATGCCCCTTACCGTACCGCTGGAGGTAGACTGCGGAAATGGTATAAGCTGGTTTGAGGCACATTAAATATAGAAGGACAAACTGAATGTAATGGAAGCAAGTATTACATTAAAAAAGGTGGGGAAGCTTGCCGGTGATAAAACAATCCTGGCTGGATTGTCATTTGGGATTGAGCGTGGATCACTGGTAGCAATTATCGGCGAAAATGATGCGGGAAAATCTACTTTATTGAAGGTGCTTGCCGGTACTGAGATTCCTGATTACGGTAATGTTTTTATACATGGTATTGATTCTACTAAACGCAGAATAAATTCACAGTCTTATACAGGCTTTGTACCCTTCAATTCGGATTTGGATCCATTTTTGTCTCTCGAAGAGAATATTCGGTTTATTGGATCCGTCCATGGTGTTAAAGATAGTAACATTACCAGTCGGATTAAAAAATTTGCAACGGACTTAAATTTTATGGATTCGCTGCATAAACAGGCTAGCATTACTTCGCCTGGTAATGCGAAAAAAGCTATGATTGTACGGGAGCTGATCCATGATCCTTCCATATTAATAATTGATGAACCAACCGCATTTATGGATGCACGATCCGGACGGGAAACCTGGGAATTGCTGCGTAGACTAGCCGGTGAAAAGACAATAATTTACGTCAGCCAGTCTTTGCCGGAAGTTGAACAGGCCAATGACAGGATTTTGGTTATGCAGCAAGGAAAAATTATCCTTGATGGTACCCTTGACAGATTATTGGAGAGTACTTTGCGATATCACCAGTTTGAAATTGAGTTTGTCAATCTGACTGAACAATTATTTAACAAACTCGCAGCAGTTACCACAGTAGTAAATCCAACAAAGATAGGTAATACATTACATTTTTATGGCCGTGAAAGAGCTGTGTTTTTTCAAGTATTACATGAAGCGGCAGGCGAATTAATGAAAGATCTATCAGTTAAAAAATTAAGTCTGCGAGATCTCTTGGATTCTGAATTTGCTGGTAGGGGATTGGATTGATACAGGCCTTCTTGTTGCGCCGCTGGTGGTTATTTCGCCGACGAATATTTTCAACCTTGACTTTTGTAGTTGTGTTGCCTATCCTAATTCATTTGGCATTGACCGTAGGGATCGGGAATATTATTATGGAAACAATCGCAAAATTTTCCTACCAGAAATGGCTATATCCCGGATTGGTTTTGATTGTTAATACCGTCATGATCATACCAATTATTTACCGTGACTTTTTTGACTTACGAGTCAACTCAAGAACCTTGATCACACTCTCACTAACTCCCTTATCAAAAATACAGCTTGTTGGATTTTTGTTGCTTACGGCACTGGTCGAAGCCACAATATTTTCAATGGTTGCCATGACAATTTTTCTCTACCTCATGGATCTTTCCTTAAGTATGCTGGATTTATTATATATTATAGTAGCAATGAATCTTTTTGGTCTCATTGTAAGTAATGGATTGATTACACTTTCTTTATTGACCGATAGAATTAACACTTTTTTTATTGTTACGTTTATTCTTTTCCTTTTCATTATTTTTAGTTCAGAACTATTGTTCGAATTTGAATTTTACCCACTTAGGATTAGTGCAGTGCTGAAAAATCTGCCCACAAGTATGATATCAAATTGGTGCAGAGGGTTGATTTTCAATGGATATTTTGACTGGACATTTTTTCTGACACCTTTAGGCATTGGATTGGTCTGGACCACTATTAATGCAGTGCTTTTAAAAAGGACACTTCGACAGTGATTGCATATTTATCTGGAGCGATGGAATTTGCCGTGGATGAGGGCTCTGGCTGGCGCTTAGATATGACCAGTTGGTTATCGGCCAACTTAGAACATGGTGTAATAGACCCCGTAGAAGAATCGCGGTTACTTATGCTGAAAGAAAATTCCGCTGACTACCGGACTTGGAAAGAAACCGACACTGAACGCTATCGGAAATTTGTACGTCAATATGTGGAGCAAGACATTAAAGCAGTAACCAAGGAAGTGGATTATATTATCTGTCTATGGAATGCAGATGTGTTTAAGGGTGCTGGTACGCATGGTGAGGTCACTTTGGCTTTTCAGCATAATGTACCAGTTTATCTTGTAAATCAGATTCCTTTAACAGATCTGAGTGGCTGGATAATGGCTTGTTGTTCAGAAATATTTAATAATTTTGAAGATTTGAAGGCATTTCTATTGGAAAAATTCGATTCTTGATCATGGTAGGTCCCAAAGCTTTCATTCACTTAGAAAACCTGTTTCACAACTATAATTTGATCAAGCAGCAATTAAATGGGATACCAATTATGGCTGTAGTGAAAGCGAATGCCTATGGTCATGGTGCAGTACCTGTTGCCAAAGCCCTGCGATCCAAAGGCGTCAATCAATTTGCAGTTTTTACTTTTGAAGAAGCATTAGAGTTGAAGGCTGCTGGGATAGAGGAGGATATCCTTGTTTTTTGCAGGCCAACAAAGGACATGTTATCAGAAGCTGCTGCACGTAATATAGCGTTAAATCTCTCTGCGCTAGAAGATTTACCCTTATTTATTGAGGCAGATCCCAGTCCAAAATTTCATTTGAAAGTGGATACTGGTATGTCGCGCCTTGGTATACCATTTAATTCAGTGGTAAATATCCTGCAGCAGATTAAAAGCAATGAACATCTTAAGTGCGAGGGTATCTACAGTCATTATGCCACTGCAGATGAAGGTGAATTAAGCTATGCTGAATACCAGTTAGATCAATTTAATCAAGTATTGCAGGACGCTAAAGAATTGGACTTAAAAATTAAACATATACACTTTTCAAATAGCGGAACAGTCTTAAACATGCCCCAGACTTCTTTTAATTTGGTACGGGTTGGTATGTTATTATATGGTGCTTTCCCATCAGAAGAGGTGCCTATGGATATGCTAATAAAACCTGTCATGGAATTCAAGGGACCTGTGGTTGCTTTAAGAGAAGTATCTGCTGGTACGAAAGTTAGTTACGGTGGCGTTTGGGAAGCACCCCAGGATACAATTATTGGTGTTATTCAGACCGGTTTTGCTGATGGTTTTCCACGATCGTGGTATATGGATGGTTATGTAGGCCTTCGAGGAAAATATTACCCAATTGCAGGTCGTGTATGCATGGATCAATTTATGGTTGATTTTGGTGAGGCCAATGTTCGTGTAGGTGATGAAGTGTTGATTTTTGGTCAGAATAACACTGACACGATACACGTTGAAGATATTGCCCAGGCCATAGATTCAACGAGCTACGTATTATTGACTGCTATCGGCGGGAGGACAGAAAGGATATTTATTAACTGAGCGGGAGGGGATGTAAGGCTAACTAGCCTTACCCTTTTCTGGGTTTCTAACCCAGGAACGCCGGTCCTGAAATGCTTTAATTTTCAAATCGGCCCAATCATTGATTATTTTTTTGATTTGATCTCGTTGGTCTGGTTTATCTCCCAAATTTTCATCGAGAACATTGAGTAAATCTTCGCGCCGCTGTTGAACTTGGCCATAAGTCATCACATCTTCTTGAGCAAAATCTTCTTTTTGCTGACGAACCTGATCTTTCCTATCGTCTGCTTTTGAAGCCTGTTCCTTTCTACTTGAAAAGACTGCCAGAGCCAGGACAACGAGCACAATAATTAGAAATAAAATTTCCATAATTTATATCCTCAAAAACCAGAGCCTAGTGGATTAATACCGAGAATACCAACCCAGTAGACAGCTACCATTATAGCCAGCACGATCAATGCTGCCGGCCAGCCGACAGTGGCCATACGAATAAAATCTTTTGATTCTAGCATTCCACTCGCATAAACAATAGAACTGGCCGGTGTTCCAATTACAAGCCAGTAGGCCATTGATGTGGCAATGGCTAATCCAACTCCTACGAGTATTGGATTTGTGTTTGCAGTTACTGCCATATCCAAAACCACAGGTCCAATAACAGCGACAGTTGCACCAGCACTCATTAAATTGGTTAAAATAGCACCAATGACACCAACTAATATAACAAGTCCAACACCTGAATCTAGACCAAGAGGCGCTACGAGGTTCATAATTTGATCAGCGAACCAACTAGAAGCGCCGGTGGCTTTAAATACACTTCCTAAACTTATACAGCCAGCATACAGTACAATAACACCCCAACTGACTTTATCTTCATAGTCTTTCCATGATGTCAGACCCAGCAACATGTAAACCACAGCACCAGATATCGCAACGCCACCAAGTCCTAATGAAAACCCCAGGATATCTCTTGTTACTGATTTATCAACAATCCACAATACCACAACTACAAGCATTATAAGCGCTACTAGCTTTTGCTTACCAGTCATGGCGCCATGTTTTTCGAGATCTTTTTTAATAAGCCCAACAGCTTCGCTTAAATCACTTACTTCGGGCTTAAATAATAGAGGTAGGATAAATGCCATTACAACAGACATACAAGCTGTATAGAATATTCCCATGGAAATCCATTGCATAAAAGATACTTCAATTCCATAATCTGCCAGGAAACCGATCATCAGGGCATTCCTAGCGCCACCTGTGGGGCTCATTGGGCCACCAATCATACACCCCACTGCAATAGTAACCATAAGTAATGTGCCTAATCTAGGTGCAGGCGTAGACTTGTTCGTAAGTGTATACAGTGCCATGGCAATTGGAACATACATTGCAGCCACAGCATGTTCGCCTACAAATGCTGTGGGTATTGCAGTCCCCAGTAAAATTCCAATAACTATCATACGTGTTTTTGTACCAGCCAAATTAATCACCAGCATACCCACCCGTTTATCCAGACCATATTTTACCAGCGTTGCCCCAAGGGCAAGGGAACCAGCGATAAACCATACCGCATCATGGGCGTAGGTTCCGACAATATTCCTCGAATCGGTGATGCCGAAAAATAGCTGTACTAGGCCAATTAATAGTGCCACTGCCGGCATAGGTACTGCTTCAGTCGCAAAGAAGACAACACATGTAGATAAAAGGGCAATAATTATCTTGATATGCGTTGCTTTCATAGCGACATCTACACCAGCTTGGCCCTTGAAGAGTTCTTCCGCTTTAAGGACCATAGAATCCGGCATAGGCATAATGAAAGCAATGAGTGCAAACAAAGCCAGACCGATACCCAGCCATTTAAAATCTGTAGTTTTGGCGAAACCGCCGGTGTTGGACTGTTCGTTGTCTTTTTCAGCCATTCTGACAAAGAAAATGAGTTAGTCTGATAAAAAAGGCAAGAAAAAACGACATTCAATCAAATAATTGCTGGTTTGTATATTCCAACATCTTTTTGCTCAACTGCATTCATTTGATGAATTTGAAACGCCTTTTTCATATACTATTATTTCTAGGAGTATTTCTGCATATTTCCAGTGCACAGTCTGGGACAGAATTGTCGCTTGGCATTGATGAATTTCTTTCAAAACCAAGGCCTGAATACCGGGGAAAAAAATTAGGTTTATGCACCAACACTGGCGGGGTAAACCATTCTGGTAAGAGGACTATTCAACTTCTTGAACAGGAATTTGGATTAGATCTGCTCTTAACCTTGGATGACTGGAATAATACAACATCCTTCTCAAATAATCGTACTAGCGCTGTAGCTAAAGGACCTTCACTCGATCAAATTAATATTTCTGGCACACTGCCAGTTCAAATCGCAGAGCTGATTAAAGATCTTGATGCTTTATTTGTGGATCTGCAAGGAATTGGCATACGATCCCAATCCTATACAGTAACCTTACAGCATTTATTACATGCAGGAGGAATAGCTGGTACTTCAATTATAATTCTTGACCGTCCTAACCCATTGGGTGGTGAAATGGTCTCGGGAAATATACCTCAGGAAAGTCTTGAGTATCCCACAAGTTTCATTCCAATTCCTTATCGCCATGGTATGACTATTGGAGAATTGGCGCGTTTATTGAATACGGAAAATGACCATGGTGCAGAATTAATGATTATTCCAATGGATAACTGGCAGGGACAACCATGGTCTGAGATTGGGCTGGACTGGGTGCCAATTTCACCTGGCATTTCTACAGTGGATGATCTTGAACGATTCACTATCACCAGTATATTGGGTGCAGATGGAATCATTGAGAATGGTGTTAGTACGGATCGACCATATGAAATTCTTGTCCACCCCAAGATAACCAGCGGATCGGATATTGTGTTTGCTCTGGATGAATTGGATCTTCCCGGCGTACATATTCTACCGGCAGTATCTGCACCAACTACTGGTCCATTTGCCGGTCAAATTTGTAATGGTATATCGATTACTATCACAGATGTAAATGTACTTGAACCATGGACAGTAGCCATCACAATAGCAGAAAAAATAAAAACCATTTACCCGGATATTGAATTTACGCAATCAGAAAATGCTCTAACTCTGTTTGATAAAGCTGTGGGAAGTACGGAAGTACGAGAAAGTATTGCAACTATGGATTGGAAAAGATTATCGCTGTATAAGGCTGCCCAGGGAGAGCAAGTAATAAAGTTCAAGGAAGTGCGACAGCGCTATTTGATTTATCCGCGACGAAATAATTTCAGTTCCTTGGACATGAAGGTATTATTTGGTTACATCGGATTGATCGTTCTAATTGGTGTGATAGTGGGGAGAAAACAACGGGATACAAAATCATATTTTCTTGGCAATGGACAAATTTCATGGCTAATGATTTCTTTCAGTGTAGTTGCTACTGAGACTTCTGTGCTCACATTTCTTAGTATACCTGGTGTAGCCTATCTCACCAACTTTGGTTTTCTGCAAGTGGCTATAGGCTATATAATTGGACGTATCGTCGTGGCTTGGCTATTTCTACCGCTCTATTATAAAGAAGGGATCCAATCCACATATGAGTTTATCGGCAATAAATGGGGCATAAGTTTCCAGCGCTTTGTATCTACTATTTTTCTATTGATGAGAATTCTCGCTGATGGAGTAAGATTGTTTATGACGGCCATACCTTTAACACTGATTACAGGTTGGTCTTTTGGTGCTTCTATAGCGATAATTGGTCTATTTACACTGATTTATACACTCATTGGTGGTATACGCGCCGTTGTTTACACCGATACTATTCAATTTATTTTATATATTTTTGGTGCAATTTTGACGTTTAATGTTATTAATGAGTTGATTCCTGGTGGGTTGGAAAATATAATATCCATTTTAGAGGAGGCCGGTAAATTTTCTATTTTTCAAGGGTTTTCATCTTCACTATCTGATTTATTGACCAGGCCATATAATTTTATTGCAGCTGTATTGGGCGGATTTCTTTTATCCATGGCATCTCATGGTACGGATCATTTAATGGTGCAAAGGCTGTTGTCTGCGGGGTCAATAAGGGATGGCCAAAAAGCACTAGTTTTAAGTGGTTTTCTGGTATTTCTACAGTTTGCAATATTTTTATTCCTTGGTGCTACCATGTGGATCCTTTATGATGGTTTACCATTAAAGCCAAACCTGGTGTTCCCATGGTTTATTTTAACACATTTACCACCGGGCTTTACAGGATTTCTCGTTGCGGGAATTTTTGCAGCTGCTATGTCAACATTAAGTTCTTCAATTAATTCACTGGCTTCTGCCACGGTAGTGGACTGGATAAAGCCAATTAACCCCACTGCTGGTTTGATCACAGCGCGATGGGTATCTATTTTCTGGGCCATAGTTTTGATTGGTGGCGCAATGCTTTTTACATCATCAGAAAGCCCCTTGGTAGAAGTTGGTTTAAGTATTGCCTCTGTGGTTTATGGCGCAATTCTTGGATTTTTCATTTTACGGTTGACTAACTGGCACGTGTCGAATAAATCGGTTTTCTGGGGATTTTCCATATCGATCATCTTGATGATTTACTTGTGGAAGGCTACACCGTTGGCATGGACCTGGTACGTATTTTTTGGTACCATTATCATGCTTACAATCAGCGTTATACTACCACAATTTCAAAATCGAGTTAAGCCAATAGCCAATGTGCAATCCAAATAAATTTATCATTACACTTTTTCTGTTAGGATTCATTTCTGCCCAGGATTATAGCCATACAAAAATACAGGCGATACCTGACCTGTCATTCATGAAAGATGTTTATACAGGGCTGGATATCTTGGAGCAAATGGATTTTTCGCAACTAAAAGGTAAGACATTATCGATACTCTGTAACCAGGCATCTGTTAACAGGAATGGTCAGCATCTGTTAACTTTACTCCGCGAAGTGGAAGATGTTCATGTGCTGGCGATTTTTCTGCCGCAGTACGGTTTATTTGCTAGCGAGGATCCAAAGCTGAAATTGATGGGCAATAAGTCAATTGATCCAATATTCGGAGCACGGGTGATCGATTTGTTTGAACGTGTTTTGTATCCTCCGGAATGGAGTATGCGTGATGCGGATCTTATTCTAATCGATATGCAGGACACCGGTGTGCGCTATACTACCTTCATGGCCACGGTGTCAAAAGTGCTGGAATCGGCAGCAAAGTATCGTAAACCAGTTTTATTGCTCGATCGTCCGAATCCGTTGCGAGGAGACGTAATGGATGGACCAGTGGTACGTACAGCATACCAGTCATTAGAAGGTTACCATTTGGTGCCCATCCGCCATGGTCTCACGATTGGGGAATATGCATTGATGGTGAACGAAATGGGATGGTTGAAAGACTTAGCACGCGCAGACCTAACTATTATTCCCTTGTCAAATTGGCAGCGGACGATGTGGTTAGATGATACTGGAATACCTGTACCATCAATGTTACCTGATGTGCAGGATGTGGAATCATTACTGGCTTATATGGGTATGTATTTATTTAAGGGCACAAACCTGAACATTGGCCATGGAACTGACCAGCCTTTCTTCCGCATTGGTGCGCCATGGATATCAGGGAGTATACTGTGGAAAAAAGTTCAAGATCTGGATTTGCCTGGAGTGCGCTTTCACCAAATACGCTATAAACCGCAAGCGATTTATGATGCCGAACGGGGACCTTATTATGCTGGACAAATGTGCAGTGGTCTGTTAATGGAAGTGACCAATCGCAATGATTATGATCCGCTTGCCACATCTACTGCACTAATGATTCTGACCTATAAACTATATGAAAAGCATTTTGAATGGATAGCAGGAGGATATGTAGACAAACTTTTTGGTTATGATTTATTACGGATTTTTGCTGCGCAGGGAAAACCGCCTGATTACCTACCGCCGCTCTGGTTGCACGATGTGCTTCGTTTTAGTGAATTCCGGCAGCGTTTTCTGCTCTATGAATAAATCGTTCTGGGTCATTTTTCTCTCTTCCTCTTTTTTAGTTGGACAAACATTCTTTACTGTTCCAAGAAGTGTCTGGCGTTTTTCCATGACGAACCATGTAGGCAGTGGTAACTGGATCGGCTCGGGCGGACTGCTTGATAAGGGAATCCGGAATATTGAGTTTATGGCCAATGATACAGTGCCTGCTCTGGTACATCGAACTAGTAAAATCGGCTTTAATCGCCGTGATATTAAGATCGAATTTGGATTATCACCTCGTATGACTTTTAGTTTACACGTACCATCTTACAGCTCATTTACCGAAAAAATTGATTGGGATTTAAGTGTAGAAGTGGATTCGCTGAAGACCAACTTGGATTCACTAATGGAATTTTATTATCCTAATAAATCCAGTTCCGGCCTTGGAGATGCTACGTTAGGTATGAATATTTTATTATATGGTTTTCCATCATGGACCGGCAAAGAACCCTTTTCAGTCTATGCTGGTGTCGGATTACGCTTGCCTAGTGCCAAAAGATTAGGGCCATATCGTGCGAGTGTAAAAGATACAACAGGAAGACCCAGCCAGTTTAATGAATTGCCAATCGGCAATGGACTTGCACGTTATTCATTATCATTATTTGGTGAATTCTTCAAATACTTTAATGAAAGATTGGTGAATATCACCTGGCGGATCGAACGGGCCAAGTACAGTAGGGAAGTGGTCAATACACCCGTGTCATTTTTGTGGGGAATAGAAACTAATCCTGATTCAATTATAGCAATGATCGGAAAAACTTATTTGCGTCAGTTAGGTGATGAATTATTATTATCAGCGACGGGTAAGCTGGAATTATGGCCTGACAGGGTTTCAATTACCGGCGGGATCAATAGCATAAAGACTCAAAAAGATTTTGTCTTTTCAAATGACTCGACCTGGAATAGTTGGATGGTGAGTCGCAAGCTTAGTAGTAACGGGAAAACAGTACATGACACCCGTAAAACGCAAATTCGACAATATGTATTGGTTACATTACACAATGTGCATCCCACAAAGAGTATTGGACCAGTGCAATTTGATATAGAATTCGGTGCTTCGTTCCCCTATTTTACACGACATACGTATAGTTTTGCCAGCGCTTGGCTAGGTATGCAGGCCTATTTCCAGGCATGGTAGATTTATTATATGAATATTTCATACCTTTAACGCATTCATGAAAGAAAATAAACGGGCTGTTTGGAGTTGGGCATTTTATGATTGGGCCAACAGTGCCTATTCAACAACCGTTATGGCTGGATTTTTTCCACTGTTCTTCAAGGAATATTGGGCGGATCCACACAATCCCAGTCAAAGCACATTCTATCTTGGCATGGCCAATTCAATCGCTTCAATGGTGGTGGCCGCTCTGGCACCACTTCTGGGATCAGTTGCCGATCAGGGCTCCGCAAAGAAAAAATTTCTGACATTTTTTGCGTTTTTGGGTGTGATCATGACCGGCGGATTATGGATGGTAGCACAGGGAAACTGGCAGATGGCAGTGTTATTTTACGTTATAGCAACTATTGGATTTTCTAGTGGAATTGTTTTCTATGATGCACTGCTTCCTGGTCTGGCATCGGAAGAAAGGGTTGATGCAGTGTCATCGCTGGGGTTTGGCATTGGTTATCTGGGTGGTGGGCTACTCTTCCTTGTAAATGTCTTTATGTATCTCAAACCAGAATTATTTGGTATTCCCGATGGCGCAACGGCAATTAAACTGTCCTTTTTGAGCGTTGCGGTCTGGTGGGCAGTATTTACTATTCCATTAATTTTATTTGTACCAGAACCGAAAAATTATGAGAATATTGATTTTAATAATGCAATTCGGATGGGGTGGGTACAGTTAGTTCAAACCTTCAAGGAAATCCGCAACATGAAAGTTGTAGGTACTTTCCTGTTGGCGTACTGGTTTTATATTGATGGCGTTGATACGATAATAAGAATGGCTGTTGATTATGGTATGTCATTGAATTTCCCTGGAGAGAGTTTGATTATTGCACTGTTGATAGTACAGTTTGTTGCCTTTCCAGCTGCTTTGATTTATGGCTGGTTGGCTTCTAAGATCGGTGCCAAAACGGGGATTATGGTAGGCATCACAGCCTACTCCTTCATTACGCTTCTTGGTTATTTCATGACCGAAGCATGGCATTTTTATGTTCTGGCAATATTAATTGGACTTTTTATGGGAGGTATTCAGGCCTTAAGCCGCAGTCTATATACACGAATTATTCCACCAGATAAGTCTGCAGAGTTTTTTGGTTTTTATAATATGTTAGGCAAGTTTGCTGCAATCATTGGGCCGGCACTTATGGGCACGATCGCATTAGTGACTGGTAGTGCAAGGTTAAGTATCCTATCAATTTTGTTGTTATTTATTTTGGGTGCTTTTTTCTTAAACAAAGTTGATATAAAGGAAGGCAAGCGCCTTGCAGCCAAGGGACTGTAAAATTATTATTCAGCACACCTGGATTGATTTGAAAAAAAATGTTGACTAAAAGTGAAAAAAATAGATAATATAGATCATAGCCTCGCTGGTGTGGCGTGCTCTTCAGAGAAAAAAAATTTTCTCGAGGGTTTATTAGCGGGGCTATACCTTTATATGATAGAAATTAATATATATAACTTAAAGTAAAACATGAAGTATCAAGCCAAGTACAGTCAATTAGTCATGCCGGATGATGCTAATAACGTAGGCACGTTATTTGGCGGTCAAATGATTTCCTGGATGGATCTGGCTGCAGCCAAAGTTGCTTACCGATTTTTAAAAGGAACAGGGGCCAGTGGCGCCCTTACCCGGGCCATTGATCAAGTTGAATTTAAAGAACCTGTCTATCCAGGAGAATGGGTGAATTTCGAAGGCCATATATCTACTGCAGGAATCACATCATTTCAGGTCATCATTGATGCTTATGCGGAAGGATTGGAAAACAAGAAAAGACTGGCCTGCACAGCAATTATTACCATGGTGGCAGTAAAAAAAGAAGATGATGGGACATATAGTAAATGTCCCCACGGCCGCACCTTATGATATACTATGCCTTGAATAATATATCCGTAATGTAATAAATTGTAGCACATATTTGCGAGAGCAGGTATGAAAAACATGCGGATTCCACATACTAGTTTTCTAGTTTTTTCGGCGATGTTCATCCTATCCGGTTGCGGTTATATGTTCGCGCCAAAGTATTCAGACCCAATTTATACACAGCGTGCCCCTTTAATATCCCTTAGGTATGAATACCAGGATATACACATATATGCCCCCGTTCAACTTGTTAATACCATGCCGGAAGCATATCAGGTATACATCTTCGATAAGGATAATGAAGTGGACGCACTATTTGCCGCTACGTACATGCCAGAGGAAAAGATTGAGGTTTATTTGCCTCAGAATACCCTTTCTACTGATAAAAATGGCAACATTATTGTTATTTCACCACAGGGTCGAGATATGCCGGAGATCAGAAAAAAATTCACCGGTATTCGCTATGGCGACATTACCTTGCCCGTCACTCAAATTATCAAGACACCAGCGATCGTTGAGGGCATAGTATTTCGTCGCTACGACGACCGCATGCTGGGCGGCATTCAGGTGGTTGCCAAAGATTCCACTGGAAGAGCTTTCTACACGAAATCTCGTCTGGATGGTGATTATCGGTTTGAATTACCAAACGAATATGGGTATCGGAATGATCTTGTTGTTTCGGCCGGAGTTGGATCGTTATTTCCGGTAGTAACCAAGGATGCGCAATTCGGTGGAAATTTCAACCTGCAATTGGATTTTCCATTAGGCCCCAGTAAAGAGTTTGTTGAACAGGGTAATCTATATATTGTAAAAAATAATCTCACCCCTATTAGAACAGCCTTTTTCAATGGTTCTACTACGCTATTTCTGCTTGCGAAGAATGATATTGTTGCCGTCCAACGGGTGGCGGGTAATAAACTATATGGCCTGGTAGAAATATTCTGGACAGATGGAAATGCAGAAATGATATCTGGTTGGGTGCGAGCACAGGATGTGATTTATGCTGGAAATTATTTTTTGAGCCCTCAGGATGATCTGGAGTTAGCCAAACAATGAAGCAGATCCTGATTTTGCAGTTTTTTGTTGTCTCAGTAATGGCCCAGGTAACGCTGGATGTGAAAGTATTGCCCAAGGGCGCTACCGTTATCCTGGATGGCAAGAAAATTGGCTCGGCTCCTGTTAAGGGGTATTCAGTGAAGCCGGGGCTTCACGAGATTAAGCTGGAGAAAAATGGCTATGCTCCCGCAACACATGAGATAGCAGTCCAGGATGCGAAGCGACTCGTTGCGGATTTTATAATGAATCCTATGTATACGGTAAAATTCCGATCCAAGGAAAAGGGATTTACTTTTGAATTGAATGGAGAACATACCTGGCGTGATGAAAAGATCAAACTAAAGTTGGAAGCTGGGGCCCATCGATTGCGGGTGTATTTTTTGGATGAATTATTTGATGACCAGGTCGTAGTTGCTGATCGAAATATGGAATTTATATATACGCGATATCAGCCAGAACCGGGTAGAAATTGATTTTCAGATATAAAATCATTATTCTTTGCTTAGGCCTTATTGGTCCAAGTTGGAGTGCTGATTATAAGGGTAAGATCGCCTTTATAGATCTTACAATGGATAGCGCCTCGGCTGAGCAATATGGTGAATTATTCACCACAATGTCTTTTCAGCTTCAGGAAACTGCTCAGATGCGGGTTATCGACCCACAGGAAGTGCTGGAAGTAGTTAGTCAATACGTGGATCTTGAGGATCCTGAACGAGATCTACCTGATCGGGATATAATAATCGGCATTGGCCAGGAACTGGCCGCGGACTATGTGATGTATGGTAGCACAATAGTTGGTAAATATGGCTCTATTCTGACCGGGAAAATACTTTCTGTAAAGTCTGGGGGTACGATCAGTACGATTGAAATAAATATGCTGGATGTTATAAATGCACTGGCCGCAGAGTCCAATATCGCATCCTGGACCATAATTGGTGCCGATCCACCCTTTGAGTTGATGCAGAACCGCCGCAATATATTTCCCAAGCATCCCAGCAATATCAAGGAAAAAAAGACACCTCTGGGTGCGCTCTGGCGTTCAACGGTGGCACCTGGCTGGGGACAGTTCTATTCGAACAAGAGAGCTATGGGATATGCATTTTCATCCATCGAAGGACTTCTTTTTGGTTTACTGTTGTTCAATCTTTCCCAATATGCTCTTGCGGTTAATAACCTGAATAATACAGCGAAATTGTACAATGCAGAAACGGATCCAGATGAAGTGCTGAGACTGCGTAGTGAAACTATTGGTTACTGGAATGCACACAATAGTTACAATAAAGCAATGATCAGTACCGGCTATATGATTGGTACGGTGTGGGCCATCAATGCCATCCATGCCTTTATCTTTGGTCCCAGACCGCAAAAATATATTCATGGCCCGGAACCATATTCCCAGTAGTTAGCCAGTAATTGTGGTGCATTTCAACCCGTTGTTATCGTTTCTATCGGCACTTTGAAGTACTCAAAGAAAGCACAAAAACTGATAGTACAAAAAACAAATTATTTTATCCTTTTCTTTTTGTTACTATTAACCTGCGTTTACAATTATTACCCTGTGCGGAATATCACATGAAAAAGTAACTATTTTTCTTTTTAATTAACTCTGACATAAATTGGGGAAAATTTCAAGAGAAAACACGGGAAGGAGGACATGATGAAAGCGTATCGCTTGGCGGCCATAACTGTCAGCCTGAGCTGGATTTGGTTTTCCTGCCAGACCCAAGAATTAACATTTAATAATCCGATAGACCCTATCGCTAACGCAGATTCTGGTTTTTATTCGCCGATATTAACCATGTTTCCGTTGACTCAAACGGTATCAAGTGGTGATTCTGTAATAATTGGATCCTATATCATTGAACATGATACAACCCTCGCTGGGGTGCATACGCATGTTACCTATGACGCAGAACTATTACAGCTGGATACGATTCTACCGGGTGTTTTATTCACAAATGACGGGGGCAATACGCCATTATTTACCTATACTGCAGTTTTTGGACAGATCGATATTTTTGTCTGGTATCTAGGCGCGGAAGGTGCTCTATCCTATGTGACAGAAACAGGGCATATCGCCGAGATCTACTTCTCAGCCTTGAATACTGGCGAAACGATGGTGGAATTCGATACTACACAGTGCGAATTGGTCACACCTTTGGATGAAAGTATATCTATTCGTGGATTCCGACCTGCTGAGGTGATCATTCAATGAATTCATTGAGAAATATTGTTGCTACCTTTTTTATCCTGTCATTTAATTCATTTGTTTTAAGTCAGGTAACCGATTCACATGGCGGAGATTTCGTAGTAGTAACTGGTATGACTACTTATGAGTCACTGCCCTTCATAGAAACTTTTTCAGATGAGAATGGGCCTGGTCAGAAATTTAATACCTGGGTATCGGCCCAATGGACTAGTGCTACCAGTACAACAGATGATTATGACTGTGTAGATTCTCCTTGTACTAACAATGATGAATATGAATCGCTTTTAACTCCCCCAGATTCGTTTAGGCTACAAGATAGCCCTAGTGTTAATGTTTGGGAATACTATAACTCAGCACCCAACTGGACGGATGACCCAGTTGCATATTTCGCTTATTCTCAGATACGAGATTATTCAACATCAATGTATTCACCGCTGATCAATATTTCTGGTTTTCCTGATCTAAAGATTACATTTGATATGCATTTTGATGCTTGGTCAGGCACAACTACGAACGAATATCTTTATATTGAATATTGTACGGGATCTGGATGGGAAAATGCCCTAACCTTTCTAGCCGATGCAGATTTGGGTGCCGTAGATATACCATGGGGTAATAATAGTTTTTTCCTAACTGATCAGAGAGATCTTGACACACTTCAAATACGTTTTCGCACCGCTGGAACCTATTCCTATAATATTAATGAATGGTACATTGATAATGTAAAAGTATATGGTGCACCAGTTTTGAATACGGTGAGTATTTCCGGGCCAGCGGAAAATCCCGGCGGAGCCATTAATGATGATGTAGTTACTATTACAATGGTTTCCAATACAGATCTGATAGCGGCTCCAACGGTGATCATGAATGGTGAATTTGCGACGACTACCGGTAGTGGTACAAATTTCAGTGCCTCAAAAACAATATCCCCCGCCGACCCGGAAGGGCCAGTATTATTTTCTATCGATTTTACCAGTACAGATACCATTCCTGGCCAGACGGTACGGGAAACTACTAATAATTCAAATGTGATTATTGACCGCATTGGTCCAGCTGATTATAATACAGACGCTGATACTACTGTTGGCGGAAATGTAATTGATCAAATCTGGAACAGCACCAATACATCTTTAAATGTTACTCTCACGCTGCCTGATGATTCAGCAATTTTAAGTTTTAATCCTTTGGATGGTTGGAGCCGGGCTTATGATAACCAAGATGGTGCTGTAACCAGCCACGGTACCAATGGTCTGCAATTAAATGAATTAACGCTGGAGGTCTGGACAAAAATAAATTCTGCAGATACCTATGATGGTTTGGTGGCCTATGGTAAAGCTGTTGGTGGATCGGAATCGGGTTATGGATTTGTATATTTTAATGGTCTATGGCGGTTTTTTCTGGTTACGGATAATATGAGTCAAAATACCTGGGAATCAAATCCGGCTACAAGTATTCAAAATGGTGTCTGGACTCATTTGGCGGGTACGTATGATGGCTCAGTGATTAAACTATATAAGAATGGCGTTTTAGTGAATTCTTCAGATCAAACCGGGGATGTGGATTATACAAATGTTAGTGGAACACAATTTTATGTTGGCAAGTTTTTGAATGATGCCTTTGATAATTATTTTCATGGCAATGTCAGTGAAGTGCGGGTCTGGAATTACGCCCGCAGCCAGGAAGAAATTGCCGGGTTTCGATCCTGGACTGTGGATCCGGCAGAAGAAGGGTTGGTTGCTTATTTACCCATGGCAGGGAATTTGACGGATCTGACTGGTAACAATGAAGCAGTAATGGGTGATAATGGATATTGGGCAACTGAGGCACCATCAGCATTGATAAACCGGGATTTCTTGGAAGAGGACTCTGACAGCACAGCATTGGTAGGTGCAAAAGTTACACTACGAGCCAGTGTAGACGGGGGTAGTTACATTGACTTTGGGGAAGACAATATTATCACTCTGGATGACCTTCCCCCCAATCAAATGACTGCAAATACTTCTGCTGATTACCTGGAGAATATATCTGGTTTTTCCGAGAGCGCAGAATTGACCCTGGGTACCAAGTTGACGGATATTGCGGGTAATGAGACCATTGGTTCACCAGTAACGGGTACACTGCTAGTAAAACAGAACCTAGACCCAGCCACTTCGGTTTCTATAATATCAGATAACGATTATACAGGATATGCTAAAACTGATAATACAGTTACAGTTTCATTTACTACCTCAGAAGAAGTAATTACGCCGACCGTAACGATTCAGGGTAATACTGCAACCGTAACAGAAAGTGCTGGAAATGTATATAGTGCTACATACGTATTTACCGGTACTGAGGACCCTGGTCCAGTAACCTTCTCAATCATTTATACTGATCTGTTTGGTAATCCTGATACAGTAACAGCAGTGACTAATGGTTCAGAAGTAATTTATGATCGTTCTCCACCAACCATATTATTGGTTACAACCTATTCCAGTAACAGCTATAATACCGATTACGCAACAATTGGTGATACGGTCTTTGTACGGCTTGATGCCAGTGAAAGACTCAGGACCGGAATGGGGAATTGGACTCCATATATTTTTGGCGGTTGGGACAACCAATCGGGCCTGACCAGTTCTAATAATGATTCCACATTTACGGCCTATAAAGTTATAGATGCAGATGATCCCTGCGAACACATTCTGACTGGTCTAGGTAACACCATCGGTTTTGAATTCACTTTCTTGGACTATGCTGGTAATGAGGGTACGACATCTGGTGAATCAAGTGTCAGATGCGATATTACCCCGCCATTCCCAGATACTACCGGAACAGTAGTGCCCACTGGCGGTACTGTAGTAAATCGCTTTTGGAACAGCACGAACACAGGCTTAAGTGTTACCATACCAATTGCTGATGATCCAACCCTTATAGGTGGGCTGGCTATACCTTTCGTTATATTTAATAATGGTACGGGTTGGGAAGCACCAGAACAACAGCTGAGTCCACCGTTGGATCCATCGACATTCGAAATTCCCCAAAAAAATATTGAATTCACAATTGACTTCACTGATACGGTATTTGAAGATACAGACGACTATGTAGAAAGTTTTTTCGTTGAATTTCATAGTAAGATCTGGGATTTAGCTTATAATATGACAGTACTTACTACTGGTGCATCAATCTTAAAAATTGATGAAATAGTGCCCGAGTTGGTAGAAAAGGAGATTTATTCTACGAATGATGATGATGAGCGGGCAATCCTGGGTGATACTGTTTATGTAGAGTTTGAAGGACAATACGAAGGCATTGATACTGTGGTCGTAACAATCGGCGGGCAGCCGATTGACGGATATGAGCATTTAAACGATTTTAGATCCAGAGTTTGGCGGCAAATGACCGGCGCCGAAACAGAGGGTATCCTGCCATTTAGTATATCGGGGGGAGATACAGCACGAAATATGAGCCCAACTTATACGGAGGTTGATGATGGAAGTAGCGTGGATTTTAGTGCTGCCGGCCCTGAAATTTTATTTGCGTCCATTAAATCCAACAGTGCCTATGGCGATACACTGGCCCGGCCTGGTGATGTAATTTCCGTTGAAATCAGGACTGATATGCCAATATTATTGGATAGTGCTGCTGTTATTTTTGGTCAAATTGATACCACCCAGGATTCACCGGGGAATAACCAGTATCTTTATTCTATTGAAGCCGATACTATTGATACGGTTGGGATTGTTCAATTTTCTATTGATCATACTGATTTGAATGGTAATGAATATGACAATATTAATAATAATGATATTACGGATACTAGCTATGTCCGTTTTGACGGAACGGATCCTCGTTTTGAGGATGTGACTATTATCTCGACAGGCGTGGATCCGATCGTAGCAGACTCAGCCGATACCATTAATCTTACCTTCCGTATAGATGAAACTGTTTCTGATTCGTCTGTAACAATACTAAATAATCCAGCGAATTCCATAACTCCATTGGGTAACAACACATTTCTGGCCAGCTATACGGTCACAGGATCGGAACAGGAAGGTACGGTATCATTTGATATTTCCGTGACGGATTTGGCAGGCAATAGCACCAGTATTGACAGCACAAGCGATAATTCATACGTTGTGTATGATCAGACACCGCCTTCAAATTTTACATTAGGGCAGGTTATTAGCGCTGGTGGTGATACGGTATTGCCAGGTTACTGGAATAGTACAAACGAGAGTTTACTGGTTACGGTACCCATTGAAAATAATGATAATTCTTTAATCAATGGTGCAGTACAGGTATTGGTCAGTTTTGATGGCAGTGATACACTGGAAATCGGTGATGCTGAAACAATAACTCGTATTGATACTCCAAAAGTCATTACCATTAGTGATGATGACTTTGAGGATTCACAACACTTCGCCCATGGTACGACTGCTTTGTTTACAGCCCGTATCAATGATGTTGCAGGATATATCACTGTCGGTACAGCCAGTAATGACCAACTGCAAATTGACCAAATATTACCTTATATTGATAGTATCTGGGTTGAATCCGATAATGATGATTCTTCCATGGCGACATATGAGGATATTGTGTCCGTTAAGTTCCGTGCACAGGAAGGCCTAAGGATGCCTTATGTAATTATGGCAGATGATACTGCCGATTATGATGATGAGGATAATCGTATATGGACGTTCGAAAAAGAGATGGATTCAAGCGATGCGCAGGGAATTATAGGTTTTTATTTTACACCCATGGACTCCGCAGGTAATACAACGACAGCACCATACACACAAACGACAGATGGATCTAGAGTTATCTATGATTATACTGTACCATTTATTAACTATATCAATGAAGGTAGTTTAGATGAAGATTTATATTATGTTGCTACCGCGGACACTCTAAGACTAGCAATAGATGGGGGAGACCTGGTTTCCGGTATTTCAAAATATGAATTTCGCGTGGGGACTCTTCAAAACCCAAACATTCCTATCGATTGGACCACCACATTTGATGGAATTGTAGATACACCAGTAGATAGTTTAACACCAACCCCTATTCAAATATTTGTACAGAACACTCGATATTTTACTAGAGCTATAGCGATAGATCGTGCCGGTAATGAATCAGAAGAGTTTTTTGACAGTACTGGGTTTTGGGTTGATTTGGAAAAGCCAGATCCGGGGTACATAAAGGATGGCTTTGACGAGAATTACGAGCTTGATTGGACATTTGATTCAACTAGTCTTAATGTACACTGGAATGAATTTGAAGATACAATTA